>Ga0209297_1000035_pt1 | contig 115006 bp, 176 predicted proteins | sample S_130805_MF_Meta_FD_187322 | JGI IMG/M metagenome (GOLD analysis project Ga0209297, IMG submission 187322) | Freshwater microbial communities from Lake Simoncouche, Canada to study carbon cycling - S_130805_MF_MetaG (SPAdes) (version 2) | ecosystem: Environmental > Aquatic > Freshwater > Lake ...
TTTGTTGTCTATCATTATTGTCATTTTATCTCTCTCTTTTATGTTATTATATCATTAAAACAAATTGCCGTGAAGCTTTGGCCTTGCTTTATTTTTTTCCATTTTATTAAATAAAATTTCGTCTAAGCTTTCTACTAGGTCTCCAGAGTTTCTCATTGCTGCATAGATATCTAATATTCTAATTAATACATCTGCTATTTCTTCAACAACTTCTTCCGAGCCCTTATTTTTTCTTATTGCCTCCAGCACCTCTGTAACTTCAGAATGAACTAATGCTAATTTATTACCTATCTTGTCGTAGTCAATTTCTCCATCCCAAAACCCCTTTTCTATTGCAGTCTCATGCAATATTGCAGATAGAGCGTCTAGCCCGTAGTCTGTTACTAGTTCTGGCAAAGTGCTACTCGAAGCTTTCAATGAGTTGGTCGTTATCGAACCCTGATTCATTATTTTTCCTTATTGCAAAAGTAAATGTCTGATCATCAGAATTATAATCAACCTGTATTTCTCTGTCTTTTTCGCCTGCCAAAAGGATCAAGTTTGTTGGAACAGTTATTTTTTCAATCTGCTCTAGTATGGCAACCAATATTTTTGTAGCATTTAATTGCGTAAATACTTCTTCCGCTTTTACTTCATCTGTCATTTTATCTCCTTTATATTTAATGTTCCATCGTCTAACTTTGACAATGTAACCCTACATTTCATTCCTTCACGCATTTTTGCTAGGGTCATTTTATACATTGTAGGAAATGCAATTGCCCTAGTTAAATTTTTATCCCTATCGGTCATAACAATGTGACTCATATGCTTGCCAGCCTTTGTTATGTATGGTGTAAAGTTGATTACTTGATATTCATCTTCTTCCAAATCATATTCTTTTTTGTATAAATAATTCACAAATATATCTTCTGAGTCGAAAGAAATATCTGATACCTTTACGTATCTAGCAATTCTATTATCACCAACAAGTATAAAGTACATCTGTCCAGTCTCTATCTGTGTCTGCTCTGTGTGAAATAGTCCAATGGATCCAGTCTCATCAACAAGCTCTACTCTTGCCCAACCGTTACCACGCTTAATAGACTTTACCATACCAAACATAATAAAGGATCCAAGATCATCAAAATCTTCAATTGGCCTAGCCTGAGCTTTAATTCTTGGAGGAATTCCTTCAAGATTAAATGTAGGTATTCCTAGGTATTCGTAGTAACTATCTTTTTCATTTCCTTGCCTTTTATTATCAGTAAACGCAGCACCGCCGATGGAGTTAAGAGCAGCAATAGCACGGCTATTAATGCCAGAACCCTTTTTTGATGCCTTTTCAATAAAGTCAGAATAATCATTAAACGGTCTTCTTTCTATTATTTTATTTGCAATGCTATCTGAAATAAACTTTACCTCGGCTAATCCAAATCTAATTGCATTGTCCTGTAAAGAAAAATATACTTGAGATTCATTAATATGTGGCAAAAGAACTTTGAGTCCAAGTCTTTTTGATTCAATTAAATATTCTGTTCTTGCGTCCTTATCATTTTCATTTTTAAGAATCGAAAACATGAACTCAAGTGGATAATAAAACTTAAGCCAAGCAGTATAGTAACTAAGCATAGAGTAAGCAACAGCATGGGAACGGTTAAAAGAATAACCAGCATGCGCCTCAAAATCATGCCATAGCGCCTCTGCCTTTTTCTTAGTAATGTGTTCTGAAGCCCCAGTAACAAACCTATCCTTGAATTGGTCAAATTCTTTTGCATCTTTCTTCTTTCCAATAATCTTGCGGACCTTATCAGCCTCTGCCCAAGTCATGCCGCCCAAGTGTACGCATGCCTGCATAACCTGCTCTTGATATATAATAACACCATATGTATTCTCGGTAAAAGGCTTCATGATTGTATGCATGTAATCAACAGCCTCATTACCATTTTTACGATTAATGTAGGCTGCCCCTACAGTGTTCATAGCCCCTGGTCTAACGAGGGCATTTGAAGCAGCTAAATCCTCAAACTTGTCTACACCCATTTTAATTAAAAGATTTGTATATGGAGTAGCTTCAGCCTGGAATACGCCTTTTGTATAACCATCGCTTAGCATCTTGTAAACATTGGCATCATCCATAGTCATTTCGGAAAGATTAATTGTCTTCCCGTGCCTATCTCTAATTGACTTTAATGTGTCGGAGATCACAGATAAAGTCTTAAGACCCAGTGCATCTAGCTTAATAAGACCTATATCTGCAACCGTATCCATATCGTATGCGACGACTGGAATTCTTCCTGATACTTTATCTTGAGAGTCTTCACGAGATTCAACTGGTGCAAACTTTCTTAAATCATCTTTTGCAACAACTACACCAGCAGCGTGTACGCCTACTGATCTGATTCTTCCACGAAGTCTATCGGCAAGCCAAACAACTTCTGGGTAGCGCATTCTAAATTCTTTTGTGTTTGGAGAATCTATAAAGTCTTCAAATGTATCTACAGACTTTAGTGCACGATTAACTTCTTGAAGTGGAACCATAAATACACGAGCAGCATCTCTAACAACACCCTTGTCTTTAAAATAAGTGTATGTAGAAATAGAAGCCACGTGCTTGAACTTTTTCTTTAAATAATCTTTAACTTCTTTTCTTCTGCGGTCTTCGAAGTCAGTATCAATATCTGGGAAGTCGTTGCGCTCTTCATTAATAAACCTAAAGAACAGTAGGTCATATTTAATTGGATCCACATCAGTGATTCCTAATGTATAACAAACTAAAGATCCAGCGGCAGATCCACGACCTGGACCGACCATAATGTTATTTTCTTTAGCCCAATTAATCATATCTCCAACAACAAGGAAATATGAAGCAAAATTTTTCTTGGCAATAATAGAAAGCTCTTCTTTAAGCCTGTCTATATAAATAGGGTCTGAGGCCTTCTGTAGCCTCTCTAAGCCCTTTTCAGCCAACTCCCTTAGTCTTTCATCAGCATCAGTCTTTGGGACTGGCAGGAGGTCCAGGCCCTGATAGAAGTCGTAATCTCCAACCTTATCAGCAATTTCCATTGTATTCTTGTAGATGTCTGTTCGATTAATCCCAGCTTTATTAAAGTCTGCCTCTATTTCAGAACGGCTTTGAATAAACAAATTCATATTCTGAAATGAGATTCTACGGTCAGGATAAAGATAATTAAATCTATCTAACATATCCTTTATGTTTCTTGACATATCAAAATCTGTATCTTTATCTACCTTGGGAGATGTTGATAAAATAAGTAGAGCTTCTTCTAATACTCTATCTTCTTCTTTAGCAAAATGGGCATCTCCTGTTGCCACCGCCTTAATTTTTAATTCATCTGCAAGCTCGAGAAGCTTTTCATTTATTTCTTTTGGGTTGTGAGATTGAACCTCAATGTAAAAATCTTCACCAAAAGTTTTCTTGAAATCCTTGAGAACAATCTTCGCTTCTGAGATCTCTCCTTTTTCAATACACTTACTAATAAGTCCGTTAAGACATCCAGACAGTACAATAATGCCTTCTGCATATTCTTTTAAAACCTCTCTATCAATACGTGGCTTATGATAAAAGCCTTCGTTCCAAGCAAGCTCCTGAAGAGTGTTTATATTTTCAAGACCTTTTTTATTTTTAGCAAGCAAAATAATATGGTTATATGCCTGAATAGATTTATCTGTTTTAGAAGACCTATCAAATCTATCTGTGGGGGAGATGTAAGCCTCTACTCCAAGTATAGGCTTTATTCCTAATTCTTTTGCAGCAATCTGCATATCTCTGTGTGAAGAAAGAGTGCCATGGTCTGTAATTGCAATCGCAGTTTGCCCAGCATCTAACGCAGCTTGGCATAATTCTTTAGGTGAATTTAATCCATCCATTAATGAATAATATGAATGAACATGTAGGTGTGTAAAGCTCATTAGTATCCGCCCATGCATTCATTTCTAGTATGATAAAGTCTAATCTTCGTCATTGTTTTTTTGTTTGGTGCATATAAATCTTCGCCACAACACGCTGCTTTTAAATGCCATTCTCTTGCAAAGAAGTCATAGAGCATTCCCTTATAGTCTTTATACTTGTGCGCCACAAAAGTATCAAAAGGATCTGGTATTTCGTATGAGATCATGTTGTCATTCTACTAAATAATACAGGGGCAGTCAATAGACTGCCCCTGCTATTTAATTGTTTACCAGTCTAAGTTGCTGCTAGTTGCTGAAGGCTCATCTGCATGAGTACTTTCACCAGCAAAGAAAGCTTCTTGCTCTGTGTAAGGCATATCACGAACTGCAGATGCTTCGAGCTCGAAAAGCTCTAGAGATGATGCATCAAATGGTGCTTCGTCTTTAGCTAAAGGGATAATTGTGTAGCTTGTATCTGTTTTTGTTCCAGAACGCTTGACACGCCACATTAAATTTGTAATGCTACCCATTTCGCCAGCGTATTCAATAAGTGTTGGTGTAATTGTCTTTCCGCTTGACCCTTGTGAAAGAATGGCTACATATGGATCTTCTTTGCCGTCGTCAACAAGAACATTGATGTAAAGTCGTGAACGACCCTTCCATCCTGCCTTGTAGTCTTTACGGTGTTGCTCGCATCCGTAGCACTTACCCTGATCTTCCATCGTGCAAAGACCTTTACGGCGATAATCTTTTGGATTAGTATGCTCTACTGCAATAAATCCTAGTCCAGCTTTTTCATTGTATGTAGGTGAGTCTGGGTCAAGCTCTTGCAAGAAACGAATCTTTACGCTCTCTGCATCCTCCAACTTTACCCAACGTCCTTTTGTTCCTTCTCCGCCATTTGATTGCGGTTTGTCCATAACCTTATTAAGATCTTTAAGACCTTTTACTATTCCCATATATTTCTCCTTTGTAATTGATGGTGTAAATCCATCTGTTTATTATTTTTGATGGGCCCAAGATTGATATTCAATATTGGAAACTGCGTTTTTGATACAGGCTTTAATTTCCTCTTCGGTCATATCACCAGCATCTTTTGCATCATGTGGATATATCTTACCATATTCATAAGAAGCCCACAAGAGGTCTTTGTTTTTTAATCTAGAGGCTATACTATTTGCAAGCTCACGCCCAGCATGGTCGGCATCAGTCATTAAAGTAACCTTATTAAAATATCTATTTATTAAAGCAATATTTTCTGTAGATATGTGGCCGCCCAGGGTTGCAATAACGTTAGGGAACCCAGCCTGATGTACACGAATTGCATCGAAGCTAGACTCTACAATAATAACATTATCTCCTATTTTTTTAGCACGGTGAATATTAAACATAGTTTTGCTTCTAGGCAGGTTGGTGCTGTTTTTAAATTTCTTTTCTGAAATAGATCGACCAACAATTCCAACTGGTAATCCGTCTGGGCTATGAACTGGTACTGTGACCATATCTTGCTTTGGAGAGTATCCTAAAGAAAAGTGCGACATTGAAGACATATCTATACCTCTAGTATTAAAATAAGTCTGTGCATCTGGGCTTGAGACTAAATCATTATGAAGGTTTTTTAATATCTCTTCTGGGAATTCTACAAAATCTGGTTTATCTTCTAGCATATCGTTAAGCAGATCATCAAAGTTTTCTAATGTTTCTGCTTCTTTTGAGTAGACATATCTCATTGCTTCAAAATCATTTTTATGCAAAACTCTTTTAACTAGCTCTATTAGTGATCCAGTTTCTCCACATGATGGATTAAAACACAGCCAGGCCCCAGTTGTTTTACTTATACTACAACTTGCACTGTGCCTATTGGAATGAAATGGACAGTAGAAAGATATCTCTATGTCTGTTTCACCAGCTACCTGCAAGCCAAGACTTTTTACAATTGCCTTTATATGCTGCTTAGAGTATTGCGTGGCTTCAGCTTTCCTTGCGTAATTGCTTCGTGATCCCATGCCAGTTTCTTTCCTACATATATTCCATAGAGTGTCATTAAGAACATCCATGTTGTACCGTCAAATTCTACCGAAAAGTTGGTATCTATGTCAAGTACCCTAAGATACCCTTTGTCTCTCATTTGATGCGTAAGCATGCTTTCATATTGATGCTTTACACGAACCATATCAGAGTCGTCTAAAAATTCAACTCTAACCTGAAATCTTTTTATCGGTTTGTGATTCATTATTTTGGAATGGATTCTCATAAATCTCTTTGACGATACCCCTGTTGATATCCCAATCTAAGTATAAACCAAATTCATGCCCATGACGATTTTTGCGTGAAACAACCTCAATCATATTTGTTCCTGGATATCTGTGTACGGCCATAGCCATATCAGCATCATACTCGATTGCCTTTGACCATGCCACCTGTGACATCATTGGAGGATTATCCTGATCCGAAACATCGTCTGCGGTAGCTGCAGTGATATCAATAATTGGTATGTTGTTGGATACTGCTAGCATTTTAAATTCACGAGAAACATTTCGGTTTCTTTCAACTTCAGAATTGCTGCGCTTGTTATCATTAAATAATTGATGATAGTCGAGAATAACTAAATCTGGTTTGTGCTGGTCGATCTTACCTTGAATTGTTGCAGGTGTAACCTCTGTGGTGCCCTCGCTTGAAATTAAGATAAAACCGTTTTTATCTGCAAACTTTTTTGATGACCATGAGCGGAAGTTATCTATATTGATATCTCCCCTAGAAAAATCAGATGCTTTAAATAAACCAGAACCAAGCATTGTGTAGATACGATCACGCATATTTTCTGGTGACATCTCAAGTGAAACAATCATTGGCTTAAACCCTTGTTCCCATGCTTTGCATGCAAGATAAGATGTAAACCAAGTTTTACCACGACCTGGCCAACCAATTGCAACAATTAAATGTCCTGGAGCCATCCCTGTTGGGTATGCTAAATCAATTGCTTCAAATCCAGTTTTAATTCCTGGGGATCCACCCATTTCTGCAGAGCGTATTTTTAGCAACTCCATATGTCTAATTGCTGCATCTGCATCTGTGATGTCTAGGTCTCGCACATTGTTTGTAAACCTACTAAGGCCAGCCAATTGAGATTGCATGTTCTCAAGAACTCTTGAGGCTGCATCTTCTTTTAATGATGACCCTGCACGTAAAATAATTGTTTTAAGTTTATTTGAAATAAATTCATTTTTTAATGTATCAAGATAATATCCAGTTTGTCCCTTGACATCTACTGGCTCAAAGTCTTTAAATTTCTCTTGAAGGATTCCTGCTTCTGGTACCGCCTTAAACTTATAGTAGTATGACTTTAATCCATCCCAAATATCTTTATGCGATGTAAATAGATCGTCTACGTTATCCGCAAGGAGTGTACTTATGTCTTTATTTTTACATACTGCGGAGATTAGCTCTGCTTCTGTGTTCACTCTAGCCCGCCTTGCTCTACCATCTTCTTCGTTTCTTGTAGTAACAAACGACGTTTTTCTTTATCTTTTTCAATCTCAGTTTTTACGGTATCCATTTTATCAAAATTATATAGGAAAAACTGAATGGTGTGTCCGTGCTTAGTTAGATGAAAATAGTATTCAAGCAATTCTTTTGCACGATCAAATCCTACACTATCAATGACATCTTGCATAGCCCATTTTTCACGAAACTTATTAATTGATGGATACTTGCCATACTTCTCTTTATATAAATTTTGAAATAAAGATAGTAGAATATAAGGCTCTTTGCTATTTGCCACTCTTGAGCTCTTCTTCTACTTCTTCTGTTTTTTGAATTAATTTACTTTCAACAAAAGCATAAACTCTTTCTGTTGCAGCATCGACTGTCTCTCCCTGCCTTACATCATCTTCTATTCCAACACCAATTTTAATGCTTTCATAGTTACCAAGATTTCTAGTAAACGATAAATCTACTTTAACTCTTGTTGTCATTTTTATGCTCCCTCATGTGTCTAGATAAACTATCATGTGCAAAAACTCCCCAACGCAATTCCCATTCTTTATTACATATAGAACATTGAATAGTCCTGGACATTACTCCGCCTTCCATACAGGTACAAATTTTCCTTCTGCTGTTTTAGTATACAATATTAAGTTTGTTTTGAGAAGAGCTAGAATTTCTGCTTTAGATGGAAGTTCTGAAGAATGGCCAGAGTCTAGTATATATTCATGTATACCAAGTATGTCAGACTGGTTAAACATATATTTTGACCACTTTGAATCATTGCCATTACCTATTGAGTATATTTTTTGAGGAGTTTTTACTTTACCCTCTAAAATATAATCATGTATTGTCACCCTATGCTTATTTAAAATTGATGCAACTTGCGTCATTGTATACGCAGATTCCATATTCTTTTCAACCTGGGAGTAAGAGTACATAACTCTTTTCTTATCTTCATATACCCAAGCAACAAGTTCATCTTTTGCACGAGATGATCTTAAAACTTTATGTATTTTATTATTTAAGAAGAAATAGAGAAAAGCTTTGCGTACATGGTTTCTCTTTTGTCTAGCCATTTTGCCAACGCATTCGTTTCTTTATTAATCATCCATCGTTTTCCACACATAATGCAAAACAATTCCATATGTAGTTTTTGAGAAAAAACTCTATCAATAAAAACTCGTCCATTACATCTTTGACACCACATTATAATGTAAATACTTTCCCGTCGACTACACAAGAGTAGTCTGGCGATACGTGAATCATTTGAATATGAGGGTAGTCATTTACAATATGTGCAACAGCAAATCCCTTTTGCCAATCATGATGTTGAGTATACTTCATTCCTGGGCCTTTTTCATCACACATATGTCCGATTTCATATCCACGAAGAGTTTCTCCTTCTCCGTTATTTCTAAGCTCATATGTTACCATATGTGAAGCAATTCTATGTGAGTGACCACGAATTAAAGAAACTTGCATGTCTTCCATATCTTTTCTTGCAGACCCTGTTGCTGCAATCGAAAGACCATGGTGAACGTGAATATCTCCAAATCGTCTCTTGGGTAGCTCATCGTAATAAATATATTCATATCCAAGAGAGTCTAACGACCAAAGGGCTTCTGGTGTAACTTCATTAATGTAGTCTGGTAACTTTGCGTCTACGTAATTAAAGATACGTATATCGTGATTTCCTAATGCAGAGAATAGCTGTGCGTTTGGAAGCATCTCTCTAGTCTTGGCATAAAAATCTCTAGCTCCTTTTGCCTCATGTCGCATCATAGGAACAATAAGATCACGACTATCATTTTTATGAAGCTGCATGAATTCGGCTGATCTACCTTCAGTATATTTGCTATAGCATGCTTGATCATCTGTATCTCCAAGATAATCAACAACATCTGGCTTAAACCATTTCATTACCTTAAACCAAAGCGCAATCATTTTATCATCTTGATATGGGAATTGCTGGTCGGACGAAAGCATCCATTTTAAATCATTGCTCATAGTTAGCCTTAATACGAAAAAAGCCACGGGTACGTGACTTTGATGTTACAGTAATTGTAACATATTGTTTTGTTGTGTCAACTAGGCTGTAGTAGCCATGTACACTGCAACCCATTCAAAGTGAACTGAGCCAGTGGATTTACTTTCTTGATAATAAGAAATTCTTGCGTTGTTTTCATTTATCTGATCAACGTGATAAAATAATGAAATTGCTTTTGTGCTTGTATATCTTGGTGTAACTACAATGTTTGGTGCTCCAGGAAAACGTGCTGCTGAGAAATCAATACGTACGCTCTTAGAGGTATCTCCAGATGGAGCCAATGCCAATATCTGTGTGCTGTCACCGTAAACCATAGCAAATTTTGATGGCTTAGTCCCATCAGTTGATGCGCTTGTTAAAGGAATTTTTTTATTTGTATCAACAATAAATTGATACAGCAAAGACAACTTTTCACTTGTGAGTGGGTCGCCATCACTAAAATTTAAATTTGGTACTGGTACCGTTGCATCTGCCATTTTTACTCCTAATTGCCTTTAATTATATTTTGAACTTCTTCAACATAATTATCTTTTATCTTTTCTTTTTCCGCAGCTTCATCCATAAGCTGTGTAATTTCTGCCCTAAGAATAGCATTTTGAATTTCATAACTTGAAACCAATTCGCCAATTCTTTGCTGCAAAGCAGTAATTACTAAATCTGCTTTTTCTGCCAATTTAATCTCTATTCTGTTAATGCAGCAACTGCAGTTAATTCTGCATTTAGTGCTGTAATTTGTTTCCCTGTTTCTTGAATCTGAGATTCAACTGAGGTAACTGTCTGTGTATTAGGAACAGTTTTTGCATTTTCTTGCAAAAGATCCATTTGAAGATTATACTCATTATACTTTAAGCTCTTAATGTGAGCAGATATAATTTCAGTCTTTTCCTGCTTTGTTAAAATTGTCATTGTCTTCCTCCTTTTATATTATATCATGTGTGACTAATATCTGGCAAGCTGTTTACTGCTCGGCAGACACTATGTCTAATTGGTTATTCATTGCTTCTAGAGACATCAAATTTTCGCTTTTCAAAAAATTTAATTCTTGAATATAGCTTTCGGAGGGGCTGCTCTTAGCCTCCTCTTCCTGAATTCCGAGCTCTAGATTATATATAGTACCTTCAATTATTATAATTCTATTTTCAATAATATCCAGCTTTTGTTCTTTTTTTAACATGTTTTTCTCCAATCTAACTATTCTATCATTTTTATTTAATTAATACTATACTCCAGTAGCATTAGTTGGTCCAGTTTTAACTGTTCCTATTCCATCCGTATATCTTGCTCTGACTTTTAGCCACCTTGGATTTGATGCAGCATTTGTGACTGTGAGTGAGAGAGTTCTTGGGGTTGATGCAACGGATGTAAAGGATCCAAATCCAGATGTTCCGCTTGTCGAGCTAACCGAATAATCATATCCAACTAAAGTTCCACCAGTTACTGTGGACGCAGTCCATGACCAGCTTTTTGTATTTCCAGAATTGCCAACAAACGTAACGGTTGGTGCTGTTGCGGAGTTTGCATTCGCTGTCCAGATTGCATAAAGTATAACATCTCCAGTCAAAGGGTAGGGTGCTCCAGCAGAATACGATGTTCCAGTATCAGTTGACGAAGTGCTCCAATAAACAAATGTGGCGTTAGTTCTTGTAAATGAATTTGCTCTTAAAGTTACAGAACCATTACCAGTTGTAGGCGATGTTGTACCAGCACCTCCATTAGCATTATATGTAATAGTATAGTTAACAGCGGGTGCAGTCCATTTTGCATATAGGCTGACATTTGCGGTTGGTGTATAACTTGCGCTTGCAGCATAGTTAGTGCCAGTTCCAGATGAATTTGTATTCCATCCACCAAATGCTAATGTACCATTTGTTCCTGCCTGAAATGGCAATGTTACTGAGCCACCCTCTGTTGTTTGTGTAAGTGAAGTGTCTGACGCACTACCTCCATTTGAAAATAAATTAACTTTGTATAAAGTTAAATTTACCCATACAGCATATAAAGCAGTATCTGATGTCGGTGTTTGACTAGAACCAGAAGTATACGTTGCAGTTGTTGCAGTACTTGATGTACTCCATCCAAGAAACTTTTTACCAGTATATGCCATTGTTCCAATTGTTGCAAGTGTAACTGCTCCGCCTGATGACGTCTGTCTTGCAGAAGATATGTTGGGTGATCCAGTTGCTCCATTTGCAGAAAATGTAAATGCATATAGCGGCAACCAAACTGCATATAAGGTTATAGTTTCAAGTGGAGTATATGTATTTGATAATGTTGGAGTATTTCCATTTGCAGACCATCCAGCAAAAATGCTATTTGATTTTGTCATTGTTCCAACTGTTGCAAGCGTAACAGATGCACCAACTGATGCTTGCGTTACGCTTGCAGATGAAGGAGATCCCGTTGCACCATTAGAATTAAATGTGACGGTGTATATGCCCTGAGTAGTAAAAGAATAAACTATATCATCACCAGCTTGAGATAACGAATTGTATGGGGTTACAGTAAGGGTATATTGAGTTAAAGGAGTTAGGGCTGTAAAGGCAAGATATTTGCTTAAGGTTTCTGTTCCGCTTGCTTTTAAACTGTTATCGCTGGTCTTTTTTAAAACATATTGATAAGACGCCATGTCGTTACCACCAGTTGTGATTCCAACAGAATAAGTTGTTGCACCAGGAATTATATCTTGTTGATATGGAGGAAATGATTGTGTTCTAAAGTAAACCAGAGGCTTTGCATATTGATTAGCGGAAGCAACTATTCTTGTATATCCATCATCATTTGTTCCATATGTAACACCGCCAGCTATTAAGAAAGCTGCTGATGGGATTGAGGTAAAATATTGTCCAACAGAGCCCAGGCTTCCATCTAAGTAAATTCTAAATCCATTATAACCAGAATAAGGGGCCACTCCAAATCTTTGATATGCTCCGTCTAAGTACAGCCCTGGGCCTGTAGACGGAGCTGGCATAGAAGCTCCGACTCTTATGTAATTGATATCAACATACGATTGATTTGTATAAAATTTCATTTGATAGTCTATTGCGGTAGCGGACATATTTTCTCCACCTAGATTATATGATGTAGAATATACAACAAAGCTTGATGCATCAGACCAATATTTTAAATAACCGTAACCAGTTGTATCTGTTGTTAGTCCTTGCCTTAAATCACGCAGGTATGGTGCAATTAGTCTACCAAGCCTTGGTAAAGAATATTCTGCAAATTGTTGCTGTAAGTTTGTGCTTGGAGAATCCAGAAGTCCAACATAACCATTGGTAGATACATATAAGTCTTTACCAAAAGCAAATGAATAGTCTGCTGGCACTGTAATATTTACATTGTTAACTGAAGAGGTTGCGGATCCAGCAATTGCACCTGCTCCAGTATTTGTAACTGTCAGGGTAAAGTTATGCAATCCAGCAGTTCCCATTGGGGTATATATTTGTTGTACTGCTGATGAGGTGGGGTATAATTGATCAAATGGATTAGTTGATGCACCAGACCATGTCATTCTTGCAGATGCAGACGGGTCGTCAGCAGAAAAATTAGATATATAATAAAATGCTCTTACTCCACCAGTAACAGTAAATGTTGTAATTGTTGGAAGTTTATATAAAACCTTTGATGAGTCTTGAGGCGCATTTCCTCCAGGGAATACTCCAGTTCCTCCATATGCAAGTTTTGCGTATCCGCTTGTACTTTCTCCATTGGAATTAGACGCCCAAACAATTGGTATTACATTTTGTGTTTTATAAGAAGATGCATCAAAAGAACTGCTTGTAGCTCCATTAATTATTGACCAAGAAGATCCATAAATTGCAACAGTTGTTTCAACGTACCACTGATATCTATAGGATGTGGGAGAGTTTGTCCATGTGCCATTATTGGTAATTGTGAATACATAGCTATTTGGATCTCTAGAAACAATAACGGTGTTTATTGTAGCTTTTGGCAAGGCCCCAGTAATTACGGCAGTTGGATCAGATATTACGGTTGTTGATCCTCCAGAATTTGTTGCAGTAATTTCAACCTTTATTGTATGTCCTTTATCTGCCGTAGCAATTGTATAGGATGAACTATTATTATTATTTGTTGCAAGTGCACCAGTATCTCCCCATTTCCAGACATAAGTATAAGTGTCTGGGGTGGTGTCACCAGCAATATCTGTTAGAGTTTTCCATGTCGATGATGCAGTTAAAGTATTAAAGACTTCCGTTACTCCAGTAATAATTGGCTTACTGTTCGCATTTGTATTTACTGGTGCGTACTTATTTACAAAAACTGCGTCTGCGGCAACTGTTGAGGACTGTCCAGTACCGCTACTTGTAGCAGTTATAAAAATAGATATCCATTTATTGTCATCTGCGGAAACTGTTGTATAGGTTGCTGACGTAGCTCCAGAAATTGAAGAATATGTTCCTGGAACTCCATTATTGTCTGTGGCACGTTTCCATTGCCTTGCGTATGAGTTTGTTCCACTTGGAGCTGTCCATGAGCCAAGTGAACCAGATAGTGTTCCAAACAAATAAGATGACCCAGTTATTTGTGGCTTGCTTGTATTTCCTGGTGCATTATTTTTAGAAAAAACTTTAGTCCATGCAGCAGATGCCTTATAGTAAACATTATTTATTTCGGTCCAAACGCTACCAGACTTATAATAAATTCTTTTTATTTGATTCCAGGCACCAGATTTTTTATATATAGACACAATTAGCTCACATTCGTACTAAAATATATGTCTCCGTCAACACCGAATGATGCCCCAGCCATAGTTGCACTGCTTGCTGCTCCGTAATAATGTTGTGCGCCTAAATATTGATATCCCTGATCAGTAATAACCAAAGGTCTTGCAGCAACAACATCTCTTAGTGCATGTGTACCTCTTTCCGTTGATGTATAATTTACCCATTGTATTGCTGGCGCTGAGATGCCACCAGACCAACTAATAAGTGCACGTCCAAGTCCTGGTGAAGCTGTAATAGCAAATATTCCTGCTGCGATACCAAGGTCTGCAGCTGGCCTAAAAACAAGATCTACTGGAGTAATAGTTACCGAAGCTTTTGGGTCTGATATTGATAAATTTGCTGCTGAGCCCCAGTTTATAAATGAACTTGCAAGTGATGAGGTAAGTGACAAAACACCATTACCTAAAGATGTTGTTACCGTTGCAGTTCCCATTATTCCTCCATCTACGTAACCAGTAGTTGAAAATGTACCAGATGCAATTATATTATTTGTTCTAATTGAACCATCTGCTGCATTGATGAGGACATACTTCCCCCCGTCTATGTTATATGCATAAATGCCATTTGATAATGCAACTCCTGGCACATCAACGTAGGCAGTGTTTAATTTTCCAATTTCAATTCCTATTGTTGGAGTTGGTAAAGCTGGATTTGTTACATTCCATTTTTGTACAACCCTTAATTGTCCAGGTATTTGGGTTATATTGTCTATTTTTGAAATTCCGCCAACACTTACCGATCCAGTAAAGTTTCCAGAGTTGGCATTAATTTCTCCACTAACTGTTAATTTTGCTCCATCCCAGTATATAGAATCTGTAGAGCTTCCTATTTTTATTCTTGCTGTATTATCTGTTACCGTATTACCATAAATATACCAATAGTTGTTTGGACTTAAATATAGCCCTTTGTTAAAAGCTTCTCCACCAGGACCAACTCCATATCCAAGCTTCATGTCACCAGCACTTATATATTTTGTATCTTTAATAGAACCAGAGAATGCTGGAACTGTAACCGTAGTCGATTGCCACGTAGAGTTTACATTGTCATATTCGTCATATGTGCTTTTGCCAACTTCATAAATTTGTCCAGCAAGAACTCCAAATAAGTTAGCTGTAGTTGTAAGTCTTCCAGGAACAGACATGTATTGATAGGGCTCTGTAGATCCGTTTATTCTCCATCGAAGTTTATACCCCAATGTTGTTGTATCTTCTTCTGCTACCCAGCTAAATGGCACTTTGTAGTTAAAATCAAATAGACCATTGCTATCTACCGATGGTGTGCCAGCAGTTATTGGTTTTGCATTGGATGGGGCAGTCGCATCATATCCACTTGGATCAGCCGCTTTTACTTCTTTGTAATTAGAAAATGTAGATGTAGTTCCATCTTTTCCAACAAATCTAATTTTTACATATTTTTTAGTAAGATCGGCAACATGCTTAATTATTTGTGGACTTTGTCCTCTTACTATTTCTGCAAATGTACCAGTAGCTGTTGTTGCCTCATAAACTTGAGCATAATCAAAATTTTCTTTTTGTCCAGGAGTAAGCATTGCTACTCCTAATGGTGAAACATAATTTAAGTCCCAGCCAACAGTATATCCATCAAGTTGTGATACAGTGCTCCATGCTCCATCTGGTATTGTTACTGATCCGAGTCCGCTTGCGGATGCCGCTGTCGTAAATACTATTCCAGTGCTTATTCCATCTTTATTTACTACCTGTATCTTTCCAGTATATTGTGATGGTAAATATTTAGCATTGTCGGTTTTTCTAAAATGTTCTCTAGCTATTGCTTCTGTAAGAGTAAATGTTTGAGATTTATTATTCTTGTCAACATTTTGAGTAAAAGTATATGAAGTGCCATATGTAGAATCTGTAAGTGTTATTTTAAAACTATCTGCACGGTTTACTGCAACGCCTTTAATTATTGATTCTGGTCTATTGAATGTTATTTTTAATGTTGTGTTTGCCCAAGAGCTTACAATACTATCAACTTCTGGCAGTGTTATGGCCTGTGTTTGAAAATCTTTAGCCACCGACCACTTTCCATAAGTGCCATCTTCCCACTGCCATCTAAATATAAAATGATATATCCCATCAAATATTGATGATTGAGGATCTAGGTCTGGTACTGTTATTAGGTAGTAATCAGTATTTTCAATTCTTGAATTAACATCCTTTAAGTCATCTGGTGTTGCAACCATATTATGACCAGCCTAAACTCAAATGATATTCTATATCTAATTGTCTTCCAGCAACTTTTGTTATAGGAGATGTTAATGTAGATCTGCTAACTAATCCATATGCTGGGTCAAATGTGTCCTCATCATTAATTCTTAATGCATCTAGATAAACGGCACATGCTGAAGAAGTGCTTGCTCTATTTACCTCTACGCCAATCTTATAAATAGATGAAGCAATCGGGGATCCAGAAGAATTAGCAAACACATTGGACATGTTAATTTCTTGAATTTTATTTCCAGTACCAGATGTTGGTGTAAATGTGCCGTAATAATAATCAGTATTTGAGCTATAAAATTTTACCTTAATGTTGCTTAAGTTTGTATCACTTCTATAATAAGCAATAGATAGCGTATCGTTTCCGCTGTACCCAGATAAATCTAGCGAGCCTAGTGTTGTTAAATATTCATGACTTGCTATTGAAATACCAGTAAAATCAATATTCATTAAATTTGAACCGATCCGAGCTGGGACTACGGATGTGAGGGATGGGGTGTTGTTGTTTAAATCAAACCAATCGTAGTTGTTTTCAAATGTAGTAATGAATTTACTATCAAAATTATTCTTTGAGAGTCTGGAGCCTGGGTATATGCCTATTTCATTTATTATTCCTACTATGTCTTGAGGCAAAGTGGTTTTATATGCAACACCATAGCTGTAGGTACCTCCGCTGGCCTGTATGTCTATGCTGCTGATGTCGATAATTGATTTATAGAACTCAAAACCAAGTCTACTATTTGTATCTGATGCTGCGTAGTCTGAGGCTCCTGCTATTCCTACAGCCATGCTTTTATTATCAAACGACACGTTACCAGCAATGTAATTTGTTAAAAACCTTTTACCAAATTTAGTTATAACATTTTCAGATCGACAAATCTCTTTGCCATCTTCGTAAAATACATATGTTCCCTTTATCATGATCCACCCTCTTGAGCAACTATTGATTTTGCTGCGTCTACTCCTTTTAAATTTTTTCCGCTACTGTTGTAAACTTTTATTACTATTGCAGCTCTAGTTTTTCCTGCTTCATCTATATACAAGTAGTTATCAAATTCGGATATATCTTCTAATTGGGGTACGTCGTTTGGCTCATTGTTTCCGCCTTCTCCATCTTCTATTACTTGAGAAAATCCGCCTTGAACACTTCTTGCTATTAAGTTTGTAAACCTTGGGTCAATAAATTTTGTATCAGGGGAGTTTTGATATAGAGTAATTAATTCTATCCCTGATGTCTTTTTTTGATTTCCACTTGATACCATAATATTTATTATACCATTTAGCTAACCAGGGTTCGGCAGCTAATGGTCGTCTCCAATCCCATAGAATATGTGTGTGAAATGCTAGTTATTACAAATTTTTGAGTATTGTATGATAGACCATTATATTCGTAATCTATTGCTATTATGTCTGCAATAGAAAGAAACGGGTTTCCAAAAACTGTTAAATTTACAACTTCTTGTTTCTTTGACCAAATAGACTCTATCCAGCTAGCTAGGGCAATGGCATCGGATTCTTTTTGTATCCATGAGGATGCAAATGATACTGGTTCCTGCACAGCATATTTGCTCAATTCATGATTAGTATATTCTGAAGAACCAGTCTGATTAATTGTTTTGCCTAACACATAGAAAGATGTAGACGCACCATCGTCTAATGGAATGGAAGTACCAGAGTTATTTAAAACATACACCTCTGCTCCAAATGTACTTAATTTACTATAAATAACATTTGCTAGCTGATTAATAGAAGTCGATGCGTATAAAGGATATGCTGCTTGTGGGGGCGAAGAGTATTTAGTGTTTATATATCTAAGTTCTCTTGCAACCGTTCCAAATTCTTCTAGGAAGCCGCCTCTAGGGATTTCTGTCTGCAGATTGACTGATCCCGTTATTGCTTCTGACAATAATGATTTTGTTATGAGGTCAGAGAATTGTCCATTATATACAGAAAATAGTTTTGACTGATCGTAGTAATCTTTTGCAATCGGTATACCATATATATAATCAAAATTAATAGTTCCAGTATTGCAAACTAAGGTTACTGTTTTATTTGGTGCTGGTATGAGGTTGTCTGGTGATTTGCCATTAGTAGACAAAAGATACTTATCTACTGCCGATATTTGAAATCCATTTATATATGCCTTTATTTCAACCGTTGCAGGCTTTGATAATGACGCTGGGTACTGCGGGGGAGTATATTTAACAAATACATCAATCTTATAAGACTCTAAATCATAAACTCCATTTAAAGAAGAGCTTGAAGCCGACTGGCTGTCTGGTAGTGTCTGTATGACTCCATTTTGTATTTTTCTAATTTTAAATTCTTTTGATCCATATGCAGCGGCATTAGAAGTTGTATCTATATTAATATAATATCCATTAAGCCCTGTATCATCTGCAAAAAACATAAACCCACCAGAAGCATTTCCAGTATCAATATTACTATCAAAAAATAATGTTGTTCCAAATGCATAGTATGTGCTTGTAGTATCAAGCTCAGCAAATTTTTTATATGCAATAGAATATTTTTTTATATCCTTATCGTTTGGATCTTTGCTTAGAACATATAAAGACTTATTGTTTGTAAACTTATCTTTCTTTGCTGATGTTCCTGCCTTAATGGCGGTTGCAGTTTTAAAGTCTGTAGACTTTGCTGTCCATGAGGCAACCTGAGAATCTGACGCTGAGTGGGCTGCTGGTGTTGTATTGAAGGCTCCTCTTGTTTTTATTCTGTACGCCTTACTGCTTTGAAAATCTAGGCTGTTAGGTCCAGCCAAGGACCTGTATCTTTTTATATCAGACTCGCTCATTATGTCAACAGATTGCTGAGCACCTCCTGCCAATGGGGTATAAATGTATTGTATTGCATCATATTCTATAATTTCATTGTCGACAACTAAGTATCCGTTATAAGAGTTTAAAGTAGTCATCTGTTCAAATGAACTTGATATTGGATTTAGCCAAATATATTTTTGAGACCCAGCAACGACTTCTCCAGTATCTACGTTATACAAAGATTTATCTGTTGCATTTAAATCTAATATTAATGCGGATGCTGATAGCACTGAGGTATTCGATCTCCATAGAGGTGCCGCCGACTTGTCGTAGTTTGAGGTTGCGACAGCTTGCCAAGTTATTTTTACTTGATTTGCTACGGGCAATAGTTTTTTATTTAAATCAATTATATTTGGCCTGTATACCTTCGATCCAATTGTTTTTTGTGATTGTGTAAAATTCCAAGCAACAGATTTATTGTTACTTGTATACATATATTCTCTTGTATAAAATTGTAAAATATTATTTTCATCTACCACTGCTGTCATTTGTACGTCTCTACATAGTTCTTGAATTACAGACCAAACTGTTTTTGTTTCATCGCTCCACCAGAAATCTGGGGTTATAATTGATTGATCGCTGTCTGTTAAATTAAACTTGTATGATGTAAATCCAATTGAATCCAATAAGGTTCTGAGTATCGCAATAACCGAGTAATTGTCGCAAAGTATTGGAGGAGCTATAGTTTCTTGAAGTATTTTTGCTGCGTCTAAACACACAACGTTTACATCATTAAACTCAGACATTGTCCAATTATCAACAAAATAAGTTCCTTGAGACAAAATGTCATATTTGTCTAAAGATTTAAAAGTTGCATCTGCAGTTCCGTACGTACCAGCAGAATGGTATATTTTAAAAAATGGTTTCATCTCAACTTGTTTATAGATATATATTTTTGAAGCATCAAAAACAAAAGCATCGTCTTTTGAATAATTAATAATTTGTGGGGTAGAAGTATTATAATTATTTAAATTTAAAGTAAATGAATTTGCGCTTACATATCCAACAGGCAAAACATCTTCTGACCCAGAAGAAGCTTCTTTTGTAAAGCTAAAATCCACAACAGATGAGGATATGTCTTTTACCCATCTTGGTGAAAATTCTGTTACTGCAACATATCCCGAATTAGCTGCCGCTGTAAACGCAAGCTGTATATTTGTATACTCTTTGTATGCATTTGGATTTAAATCACTTTCATTTAATGACCATGATGTTCCAGTGTAGTATAAGTTTATTACTCCAGCATTATAAGAGCCAGCAACAAAACCTGGTATGTCGGATGAAGTTCCTGTTTTAATTGTTTCTAAAGCTCCGCTATTTAATTTTGCAGAAACAGTCCATGTTGCTGGTTTGTCATGCGATACTTCAAATTTAACAACTATTTTATTTACAAGTATTTTTTTTGGATATGTAATTGAAAGTGGTGTCAAGCCAGTACCCTGACCCTTTTCGCTAATCCAATACTGATATGATGTATCTTTGCCAGGTATATAAATTCTATAATTTAATGGGGTAGTATTATTTTTTGGGCTTCCCCAACTTTTTGCTGGTAGGTCTCCTAGAATTGCATACTTAATGCCAGATGTTATTGGTCTAAATGGCTTTATCATGCTGTCTATTGGGAATAACTTTTTAAATTTAACATAAGTGGGTGATGTGTATGCTGGACCAGTGATGCTTGAATCCTTTAAGTTAGTCATCAAATTCATGTTGTATTCTATATAGCAACCAGCCGCAGTCTTAATAACATTATCTTTTATAAATAAATCTTTAACTACTGTATCATTAGAGGCAGGTGTTGTTACTAGCATTAGACTTCTTCCATTGTTAAGGATACATTCCAAAATGGCTGAAGACCTCTTTTTAATAGCGTAAATGACAGGCTCGATATAACAACATTAAATAATTCAAATCCAGTGTTTTCTTGATTTGTTCCGTCTTTTGCTAAATTAATTTTAATTAAAAATTCTTTTTGTCCTTCTATTGAATTATAAAAATATCTAAGATCTTCAGCGCCCCAGCAATTATCTACCGTTAATGTTCTATAGGCTGGTAGCATGTCCCAGGAAACAGAAAAAACTCTTTTATCTTTAATAAAAAATTTTCTTAGGCTTCCATCCGCCATTCGCATAGATTTCTCATATCTTGTAGTCTGTATGGCAATATCTGATCTATTATGCTCTGTGACTTTATTATATTTTACAGTATTGTCTCCACCATTTATTGTCCAATCAGTTGCATATATTTGCAAGGCTGAACCTCTGGGCATAGTATTTCTAGCCATTATTAATTACCTCCGCTCATAGATCTTTGTCTTCCATACATAGCTTCTCTCATCATATTCTTTTGATCTAACATGTTAACTACCATTGTAGCAATAGTTTTTTCATCTTGTCCAGGCTGAGCGTTAACAACAAGCCCACCAACATCATAATGATGAACTGCGCTATTATTTGAATTAGGCATCATTGATTTATTAATAGATACAGATGGTGAAGGCAAATTATATTTAGCTTTATTTACCATACCGCCAGTAGCAAATTTAGCTTTATTTGACCAATCCTTAGCCTGTGGAACCACTAGTCCACCCATTGCCTTGCGAGGAATTTCTGTAGACTGTCTGAGCAATGCCATGATTTCTGATTCAAGCCTAGAAGATTTAACATCTGGATTCGATGCTTGTATTCTTGCAACAATATCTTTGACCTGCTGACTAGTTATGGTATGTTTTTGTATCTGTCCAATTGAGCCGTCTACCGTGGTGTAGGCTATTGCATCGGTACCAGTCTGGCCAAAATCTTGTACTCTAGTTGGGTTGTCTGCTACTGATGTTCCTATCTCTGGTATAGCAACCCTTGTTCCATTTCTGTGAACAATTGCTTTTATTCCATTTTCTGCTAGCCATGGGGAAATGTTTTTAAAGTATAGTTGGAAAATCTTATCTCTGAGTGCTCCAGGAGCAGCAGCATGAGGGTATCTTCCTCCCTCTTGGGCTAGCAAAGTTGAGTAAACAAAATCTTTTGACTGATGGTCTTGAAGTGTAATTTTGCCCGACTCTATATCTCTTAATAATTTTGCAAATACAAACGGTTGCTGTGAAGCTAATGTGTTTGCATTATGTCTAAGGTCTATGACATCTTCTTTTTTCAATGCAGATGTAATAGAGTATACTGAGTTGTCTGGGGACTTTAAAAGATAGGCTAATGCCTGCCTGTAATCTTCTGCTGCAAACATCTGCCCGCCATACCAGCTATTTAATCCAGTTCTATTTTTTAAATCAATTTTTCCATCTACTGTTGGTAGGTTTCCTCCGTGGAATAAAGATTTACTTAAAAGCTCCTCAACTGTAGATACTGATTTGGTCAAAGGAGATTTGTAATCAAATGTGCTTTTTAACCTTAAGTCATCAGCAATGTAGTCTGCAGTGTGTTCGGTGTGTACTCTTAAGTCTTCAAAGCCAGGAACCTTCATATCTGCTAGAACTGCAACTTCGTGTTGAGTCAATGTTCGTGGGTCTGGTTGTTTTGCTAAATAATGTCTTGCAAGTATTTTTTTGTATGTTTGCAGTTCCCAAGGCTTTATTTTTGTTCCTGTGCTGAGAGTGCCTTTTGGCAACATGCTTGGATCAAGGGTTGGAAACTGTCCTCTAAACATTTCCATTGGTGATAGCGGGACTGTTGGTAATGCTGCAGATGCTGCAGCCGATCCTGCGGCATGTGTGGCTGCACGTCCAGATGAGCGGTAAGGTGTAAAAAATGTAAGTAGCCCAGCCCAGTCAGCAACTGCGCCAGCTTTTGGACTTATTTGACCTAGTGGGCCCTCATCAGTTTTTCCAGTAAGGGCTCTGTATATTGAAGGTATTTGTGTAAACTCTTGAAAAGATTTGTCCTGCTCTTTACTTGGTTTAGGAACTATATTCTTTGCTACACTACTTAGTGCTAGTTGTCCCAGATACCCTGCTTGATTTAAAGTATCAGCTGCGGCTGCACCAGTTAAGGACTTGTTTGCTTGATTTTTAAACTTATCCCATAGACCTGCTATTCCATGTTTATGACCAGCTTCTGCTAGCCCGCCTTTATGGAACATGTTTCCACCACCGCCGCCAAGTAGGCCACCAGACCATGCAGATGCTCCAGAACCAACTAATGGAGGTGTAGACTTATCGACGGCCATTCCTGGTCCAGATGATTTATTTGGCTGCTCTAGTATCTGATGCCAGTAATCTGAGCGATTAGGTATCTTTCCACTAAATGGAAGACCTGGTATCTCTGTTCCGCCCCAGATGTCTTTACCCTTGGCAGGACCGTATCTTAGCGCTCCCCATCTTTGAGTGTAAGGGCTGCCTGATGGGCTTCCATCACTCCAGTAATCTGGCATGTCTTTAGGATATGGATTCCATCTAAATAGAGACCCAGGTAAGTTTCTTCCATGCCTATGACCAACTGGCCCGCCTTTGTGGAAACCAATCATGTTTCCGCCGCCGCCGCCAAGTAGGCCACCAGACCATGCAGATGCACCAGAGCCAACTAATGGAGGAGTGTATTTATCTATACCCATTCCTGAACCACTTGATTTACTTGGCTGTTCAGTCATTTGATGCCAGTAGTCTGAGTGCTGTGCAAATTTACCGCTGAACTTGAGTCCTGGTATTTCTGTACCGCCCCAGATGTCTTTACCCTTTGAAGGACTATATCTTAGCTCGCCCCATCTTCCAGTCCAAGGACTTCCTGTTGGCTTTCCATTACTCCAGTAGTTTGGTAGGTCTGGGCGCCATGGGAAATATTTAAGTTGTGGTTTTGCTGCTTCTCCTGTATGCTGATGCCCAACTTGTCCACCTCTATGAAATCCGCTTGGAACCATAGCTGCAGTTATTGCGGCTTTTGCTGCTTCTAAATTAGCAATATCAGCAAATTTAATTGGCTTAAATTCAGTCTCTCCACTAGTAAGTTTTTGTTTTTTAGTTACAAGAGAATCGTCAAGTGCTGCTGTGTCCCCAACTTGGAATCCTTTTGCCCATGTAGCAAATCTAAAGTTTTCATTTGTTGGGTGCCACCCATCTTTTTCAAATGCTGGTAGCTGTGTTGCGGTTCCAGTAAGAATTTTGCTTGAAAATATATTTTGTAAAATTGAATCTGTAACTTGAGGAATATATCCATTCTGGTACATTTCTTTAAATATTCCACCAGACATAAGATCTGCCGACGTTTCAATATTGTTAATACCTTTAGGGTCATTAATACCCATTAACATTTGAGAATAAGTTTGTTGTGATCTTATACTGGACTGCAGTGCATGGCCAAATTCATGGAATAATGTATTTAAAACTTCCATTCTTGAATATGGATTATTTTTAACATTTTTTGCAATGCCTTCTAAAAAGTTTATTGGAGATTGATTTTTAGAAGCTGTTGATTTTGTTGCATGCAGATCATCTAATGTTCCTGGTATATAAAGTGGGTTTGGATTCAAAATTGGATTTAAAGAATTTGCAAGCCCCATTGTAATTCTTCTATTAGAGCTATCCCAAAATGCATTGATGTGTTCAGAATCTTGAGCCCATGATGCGGGATCCGATCTTTTTATTGATCCATCTAAAATTTTAGAGTAAGATAATTTAGATACAATGTTTTGTCCTTCAGGTAAACTAAGAAGATCTTTATACTTTGCACCATAGTATGTATTTAATAATGTAGTCCAGTCTTCCAAATATTTTATTTGAGACTTAGTTGTTTCTCCTAGATCTGATAATGGAGTTAGTTTTGGATGCTTATGAGCTTTTCCGCCCTTGTGAAATCCTGGAATTGCTCCACCCATTAGATAACCCATTTGCTTCATTCTATTTAGATATTCTTTATGAGTTTCTTGCGGCATAACAAATTCTTTATAGGCTTTACGTTGTGCAAGGAATCTTTCACGGCTTGCTCTATAATTGGCATCACGCTCTTCACGTGACATCCTACGAGCTTCAGTACCATCTGGAAGATAAACTTTATTAGGATCTTGAGCTAAACCGCCATCTGCAAATCTTCCAGCATTAAGTGCCTCAAATGTTTCTGTTCCATATTTTTTAACTGAGGAGGCTCTTATTACATACTCTCCATTTGAAAGCAGTGCGGGAATAGAATCAGATGTTGCTGTTCCAGGTCCCCGTACTGTTCCGCCTGGTTCATAATGAAGAATTTGACCACCAGTTGCAGCTTTTGGAACCTTGCGGCCTAGAATTTGATGATACACATGCTCTGGGGAACTATTTTTTTCTGTAGCGTACTCAATGAACTTCCATCCATTTTTGATATATGCATTATAAGCATCATCTGTGAAATTCTTCTCGGTTGCTACCTGAATGTTTTTCTTTCCATCGCCTGAAGAGAAGCGCATATACACAGCATCTCCTATTTTGACGCCAGCAAATTTTAATGGTGTTGTTTCTGTTGGGTCAGAATAAGCTAAACCAGATGTTCCGCTTAACTTATCAACATACAATGCAAATTTGTCTACTCCTCCTACAAATTTACTGGAGGCGGTTTTTAATGCGTCTGCGCTAAGCTTTGCTAACGATGAGCTGTAATCAGTTGATGGAAGTTTTGCATTATATATTCCACCTGGAGAAAGAGCGTTTGCTGCATTTTTACCAAGGGTTCCATATTTTGTTAGTTCTGCAAGTTGTTTTTTAAATTGCGAATCCAGGCCAGCTATTACTAGTTTGCCAGCTTCTGTCGTTGGGTCTGCTGTTGCTCTTTGGCTAATCAAGCTTGCAATTGTTGATTGAATTGATTGTATCGTTGATAATGTATTTGCTGCATTTTGTGCTGCAGTGGATTGGTTTGTTGCTTTAAGTTGTGCTGCATTTGCTTTTTCTTGTGCTTTTGCTAGAAGAGCATTCTGTATTTTTAAGTCCGCATTTCTTTTTTCTTCTATAGCCGCTAGCGCTTGAGTTTTATTAGTCTGAAGAACAAGCTGTCTAATTGAAAGTTGTATTTGCGCTGCATCTTTTGTATTTCCAGTAGCGATTGCATCTTGATAGTCCAACTGCAATTTCTTTAATTGTATTTTTGCATCTTCTGTTGCTGTCTGTTGTTCTAGAGCTCTCTTTCTTGCATCAGCCTCATCGTTAATTGCAGCAATTTTTTCTTGAATTGATTTAATTTCTGCTTTATTTCCATCAGCTGCTTTCTTTGCTGCTGAGGTGGATGCCAAGGCTGCGTCCAATGAAGCTTTTTTATAATGATTTACTAGAGTGACTAGCGCTGTCAAGTTACCAGATTGAACTTGTATTCCCTGTTCATCGGTTCCCGTGGCCATTGCTAAGGCTGCACTATCAATTCCTTCTTTTACAAGAAGCATTGCTTGTGCAGTTTTACTATTTACTGCACTTAAGTCTCCGCCTATGCCTTGAAGTACAAGTCTCATTTTAGCGTAGGTACCAGCAATAGTATCGTTCTTATTTAATATTCCAATTAATAATGGGTTTTGATCTTGAAGAGCCTTTAGCCCATCTTCGCCTAACTGCACGTTTCCTTGTTGTGTAGAATGTATTTGCTTAAAAGTAGCCTCAAGTGCTTCAGCTTCTGTTATTACTTTACCAGTTTCATCTTTTGTTCCAATCAAAGCTTTGGTCGAAGCATCTACTGCACTTACCATAGCTTCAAATGATGAAACAATTATTTTTGCGTCCAGATCAGATTTTATTGCTTTTGCTAAACCTTGAACGGAAGCTGTTGCTGCTGTAGACTTGTCCTGTATGGCCATAAACGCTTTTGTTGAAATTGCATCCGCTGCTTGTCCAGCTTTGTTAGAGGCTGCAACAATTCCATATATTTTTATTGCCGCTTTCTCGGCAGACATTCCTTGAGAAACAAATTGTACTTTTAGATTAGCGGCGGCATCTGCAACTTGGTCAAAGTTTAAATCATCAAACATCTTTACAACATCTGGCATGTTCTTTTTAGCGTCTTTAGTTGCCTTCTTTAATTCCTGATAGCTAAATACTAGTCCACCTATACTAGAATTTTTATTTGACTGCAGTGCAATTCTTCCAGCTTCCATCATTAAGCGCTGTTGTTCTCTTACATCTTCTACTTTTTTCTTAAAGTCTACATAAGCTATTCCAGCCTGCTTTGCTTGTTTTGCATTTAATTTAAATGAATCAGATTGAGCTTGTATTGCTGCTTGTGCTGCTTTATGTGCATCCCAAAAATATTTTCCTATCATAATTAGGGCTGTTATAATAAGTCCAGGTATACTAAGGCTTTTTAAAATTGATGCTATTCTAAAAATCATTGGACCAATTCTTGCAAATATTCCAGATACTTTTGCTCCTTGTGCTAGCATTAAAGCAAGCATACCCTTTTCAGCACCTGCTGCTATTTTTGAACCCATGCCAGTTTTTGAAGCCAATGCAGAAGTTCTTGCTGCTTGTGCAGCAGCTTTTTCTGCTTGTTGTTTTGCAACAAGTGCCTGTCTTTCTTGAGCAATTGTAGTTCCATTTCTTTCTGCCAACAACCTAGCTTCATCATTTAACATGGCTGCTTTTGCAGCCTTTTTTTGCATTAGCATTTGTGGCAACATAAATGGAAGAACGCCAGCCATTGTAGATACAATGCCAGCTATTGCTGGGTTTTTAATTTTTGAAGCTGCGTACATTCCTCCAGCGGAAGCTGCCATTGAAACTGCAAATGGATGATTTCCAAGTGATGCTCCAAATGGTTGTCCTGGAACTCTTCTTGCGTTATATCCAGTGGGATTAAATGGGCTTAATTCTCTCCAGCTTGTTGGTCTATATGTTGATCTTGCATATGCATCGGAGAGTTTTGCTGTTGTTGTTCCCCTTAATTCTTTTATTACAATACCAGTAGTTTGTAAAGCATTTTTTGCAGATGTCTGCACTTCTAATAATTTATTTAAAGCAGCTAATTGTAATACTGTTAACCTGGCACCTGCACGAGCATAAGCATCAGAAGAAGCTAATTTTAATGAAGATGCTGCTGCCATTGTTCCTACTCCTGGCTGCCATCCCCTAAATGGATTATTGTCATAAATTGGTCTATAAGTTGGCATAGCATGAATACCAGATACTTGTGAACCTCTAATTTGATAATCAGTAAATCCTCTGCCTCTTGTATATGAGCCTCTTGTTCCAGGTGACTGCTCTCCTTGGAATACCCCTGGTGTGCCTCCTACGGCTACCTGGGAGCCTTTTGCGGACTGTGCAAGTAACCATGTTTGAGCTGCTGCTCTGACGGCTGGGTTGCCGCTTCTAAGGGCTTTCTTGGCCTGTGCAACAGAACCAAATGTATCTGCTGTTACTGGCCCGTCGCCAGACCCAGTACCGTAATACCTTACGCCAGCAACTGGGCCTCCTGAATTTAATTTATTATTTGGAATTATTCCGCCATCATGTCTTGGAATAAATAACTCTGGTCCCTTTTCTCCTACAATGTAAGGAGTATTTTTATTTACTGGCCCTCCAGTTGCTCTTCCAGCAATCCATCTTCTAGTCATTGTGGCTGCTTTTGGATCTCTTGGGGCGAATATTGGATTTAATTTACCTACTCTTACTCTTCCAGTAAGTTCATCTATAACCAAAACAACAGCTTCTCTTAATTTAGCTGTAGTCGCTCCTCCTTCATGTACTGTAGCTACTCCATTACCGCTGTTAACCCAGATATTTCTTTTGCCCTGGCTATTTGGGATACTAATATCTTTTTTATCGGGATACCTTGCAAAGTATCTTTCTGCTATTCTTTTAGCATTAGCATCAAACCAACCAACACTTTTAGTCACATCAGCATTTTTTGAGGTAGAAAATCTTGTAACTTCATCTGGCTTAGGAATGTCTATGCCTAATTCTGTTTTTAATTTTTCAAGCTTTTTTGCAGAAGCAAATATTTTTGCAGAAGCCTCTACATCTTTAAGTGTTGTTAAGACAACCTTTGTTTTTTGCTCTGCTTCTCTAAAAGAGAATGCAAATTTTTTAATATCCTCATAGTCCAAGGATGTATCGTTTAGAAGTCTTTCTTTTGTAGTCTTAAATATTCTTTCCATATCTGGATCTCTGTAACCTGCAGCTGGGTCCGCTGGTGTAGATAGAGATATTTGTGTAAGAAGCTCTGCTTTTAATCTTTCTTTTAATCTTTCATCAAGATTCCATCCAGAAAACATTGTTGCTGCTGGTACGCCTCTTATGTGTCCCAAAGCCTGCTCTTTTGATAAATTTGCACGACTTGCTAATCTTAATTTTTTATTTAAAATTCTTGGCAATGTAAGTATTTGACTATCTTGAATTAAAAATGTTTGTCCAGGAAACTGCAAAACGCTTGCTTGCATGTGTGGAGGCAAAGCATCAAATAGTCTTGGAGCATTTTTAATTTGCTCTCCAGTTAATTTTACATTTCCGCTAAAATGTGCGCCCTCTAAAACCTCGCCGCCAGTTAAAAATTTTTGTACTGGAACGATTACTGCTCTGCCAGCATTGTAATCTCTAAGCCCTTGTGGGTCTTTTTGAGTTTGTTTTTTATTGACAACAAATTCTCCTGGTGTGAGCATGGCTGGCACGGTGTCGGTGTTTCCAACTCCTGGAACAAAAGCTCCACCTTCTGCTGTAAATATTTCTCCGCCAGTATTTCTTTTTACAATTGGAAGGAATTTTGGTTTAGTTGTTGCAATAGAATATCCTCCGCCAGATGTTCTAACTCCAAGCGCATCAGCAATAGCATCTATAGTTGATGCAGTTCTTCCTGGTCGGAATACTTCTTTCATGTTTGACTTGCCTGTAATTGGATCAATAATTGGCTGGCTTAAAAGAGGTACTGATGTTAAATTAATTGATCTACTTTCAATTGCTGCAATTTGAGATGCGGTCTGCACCATCATAGCTTCAATTCTTGCATTAAGAGCTACAATTTCTGCTTGCGCTTGAGCTACGGTCAATGCCCCAGCTTCAAGTGCTGCTACTATCTTTGCTCCTTCTTGTGCAGCATGCGTTGTTAGCTTTGTCATTTCTGGTAATAGTTTTTGATACGATCCAGAGAGAGATGTTGTAATTCCTCCAGTTGCAGCAACTTCTCGTTTTAAAAGAACAAGCTCTTGCTCAGACTGCATTGCAAGCGCAGCAGTCATTGAATGCCACTTAGCTGCTTCTGATGCAATGATTCCAGTTGAAGCACCGTTTACTGAAGTTAGTCCAGGAATTAATGGCATATCTCCAGTCATATACATCTGTGGGTTTGCGCCAACTTTTCTATTTACTGGTGCTGGATTTGGAACTGTTGAAAATATAGTTTGAGATAATCTTTCTACCTCTGTCATTTTTGAAACAGGATTTAAGTGTGCCATTGACCTTGAATAAGGCTGTCCTATTAATGGGTGTGACGGATCTGCAACTCTTGTTGAACCCTGCAATATTGGAGAGCCAGCTATTGTGCTTATTGTTGGTTGTGCGGCAATATTTGCTGCTAGTATCTTGCCCTCTAAATCTTTGTATGCTGCGGCTAAACCATGGAGTGATACTTCTAGTGTGGCAGCAGCTTTTGCATCGCTATAAAATGTTTTTTCAATTAAAGATCCAGCTTTTTCTGCAGCCAAAATTTCTGGTGTAAGGTACTTCCATCCTTCTCCGCCTTTAAATAAAGCTTTAAAATGGAATAAACCTTTTACTATATATCCAAAAAAGTTAGCAAGCACACCAGTCAACATGATAAGAGGACCAGCAACTGCTGTTATTCCTCCCAAGAAAGTCAATGCTTTTTTTAATGGGTCTGGCAGTTTGCCAAAAAATTTAACAATTCCGCTAATAATATTTAATATTGTTGTGCCAATTGAAAGGAAAGAATTTCCAATTTGTGCCATATCTGCTTTAACTGATTCTAGGGCTCTTCTAAATTTTCCAGATGCAGATTCAGTTATTTGTGCTAATTCTCTAGAAGATAGATTTGCTAAATCCCCTGCAGATGCATTCATTAAATCTAGCACCTGAAGTGTTTGAGACCCCTGCTTTCCAAGATTTGCAAATAAGGCATTCAATCTTGAAAATTGGAATTTGCCAAAAAGCTGTTCAATTGCCTGTTGTTTTTGTAATGGATTAAGTTTGTCTAAAGCAGACTGTAGGGCCATTATTGTGCCAGTTAAGTTACCAGCATTTTTTTCTACTATCTCGGTAAGGTCAATTCCAAAATCTGCAAACATCGCTTTTGCAACTTTTGTTGGGTTAATTAATGAAGCAAGTGCAGACTTAAGAGCATTAGCTCCTTCCGAAGCATTAATTCCTCCTTCTTTCATTGCAACTAATAATAATGAAAGATCTTTTACGCTGCCTCCCATTGCTTGAATTACAGGACCAGCTTTAGGTATTGCAATAACTAAATCATTTAGTGTTGTAGATGTTTGGTTTTCTACTGCGTTTAAAAAATCAATTGATTGCGTAAGTTCATCTGTACTTTGCTTAAATGTACTTTGAATTGCAAGGGTTGCTTTCATTGCTTCTGCATGCTCAACCTCACCAAGAATTGCAAGTCTTGTTGTTTGAACTGTTGAATCTAAGAGGTCTTGGCCTTGTTTTCCAGTCGCAGCTATATCGGCAGCCAGTCCAATTGTTGCAGTATAAGATGCTCCATACTGGGCTGCTAATTCTTTTGCAGTTGCTGAAACTTCATTTCTTATCTTTTTTAGATCGGATGCGCTTGTAGCAGCAAGTCCACCATAAACTTTTGTAAGTCTAACTAATTCTTTATCTGCTTCTAAGAATGCTTTTGATGCTGCCTGGCCAAACATTGCAAGAGGCAGTGTCAAACCAACTGTTAGCTGTCTACCAGCCCACTGTGTATTTTTACCCCAGTTAATTAACTGGTTTGCACCATCTTGCATTACCTTATTTAATATTTTTGCTTGCATTGCAGCAAGCGCTGTTTTGTTTGCTATGGTATCTAGGCCCTGTGCAACATGCACGTTATATTGCATTAACCCTTGGGCATTTTTACCCAAGGGCTGTATGACTGCATTTTGTAATGTTACCTGCTGCTGGGCTAACTGTCTTATCAAGCCACCAGAAGTTTTTGTATGGTCTTGCCAAGTTTTAAAATATCTACTTAGTTTTAATTTTCCAGAATCTAAATTTCTTCCAAAATTTTCTACATCTGAGGACAAGGTGACAAAGTGTGTGGCAAATTGTCCAGTGCTTCTCATGTTTTCTGCAAATGCACGGTTCATTACAGAAACTTGATTTTGGAATATCTTGTTTGTGCCTATAACTGTTTGCTGAAGTTTTAGTAACTGGGAGGTTACTGCTGATAGCTGAGATGTTAAAGAAGAGAAGTTGGCAGTAGCTACTATGTTAGTATTAATAAACTGCGGTGCCGACATTTACTACTCCTTCGAGTACCCTAATCCTGCTCCGATTCCAAAACCACTTTCTGCTGCAATTTGACCCTGTAGCGAAACAATGTCATCTTTGCTAGCTTCTATTCCAAGTGCTTTTAGTCTTACGTCATCGAAGGTTGGGCCTTCTGTTTCTTCTTTATCTTTTCCTAACTCTATACCTTGTATAGCTGCTAAGAAAATTCTTTTATCTTCTTCCGTCTTTGTCATAGACTTTAACGTTTGTATTAACTCTGGCATTGAGAGATTTTCTTCTAGTTCTTCATAATTCTTCCAGTGTCCTAAAAGAAAAATATCTCCTTCTAAAGCGGCTAGATCTAGTTCTGACCAGCTAGAACTTGAGCCGCTAGAAGGTTTGGGTCGTCCATCTTAATTCCGCCGCAAACTTCAAGAATGCGATTGATTGTTGGAACATCCAAAACATCTTCGAATGCATCTCTGTCTGCTACTAATTCTGGTAGCTGCTTTTCTAATGCAACTGCACATGCATCAATAAGAATTGATAGTGTCTCATCTTCTGTAGTAACTTCAGATGTCTTCTGGATAGCTGCCATAAACTTTCGAAGCTCTTTAATTGTTAAAGGCTTTAGCTTAACTATTGCGCCATTTTGTAACTTAATTTCTTCTACGTCGTATACTGTAGATGCCATTATTTATCCTCCTAGGATTGTCTTAATTATTGTATCATATCCATTTTATCACTACAAGTAGAAAGCCCCTGATTTCTCAGGGGCCTTCTATTAATTAAATTAATTAATTAAGCGTTTGCTGGTAGTGTTAGTACACGGTCAATAATCTTACCGTATTCTTTTCCTGTGTACGCTGCGTCTGGAAGCAGACGGAATGTAACTGGGAATACTGTTGGATTATTACGTGCTAATGTAAACTGTGATTGCTGTACTGAAAGCACACGGCGACCATAATATACACGCTCTGTTGTAGTAGACACTGTTGTTGGAGCATTTCCAATTGCGACTAGCTGACGCTCTGTTGGTGCAATACCAAGAGCTCCCGCTGCCATTCCTAGTGTCTGATCTGTACCTGCTGCTAAATCTGCTGAAAGTGTTTTTCCTTCTTGACCGAATACTGCAAGAACGTTCTCAAGAGTACCTTCTGCTAATTCTGTAGCGATCATAACTTCCATGGATTCCTTGAAAAGCTTTGCTGTATCAAGAAGCTGATCGACAGTTACTGAACCGTATGTTGGGTTGTATGTAATCTGAAGACCATTATTTGTGTAACCTACATTGCGAAACTTTGTGGTTTCTGCATCTAGTGTTTTTGCTGCTGATTTACCTTGCACAAGTGATACTCCACCTGATGCTCCATCTAACATGTTTTCTACGTAACCGCTCTCCGTTGAATCTTTTACTGAAAGATACAATGGTGATGCTCCTACAAGAATATTTTTGGCTGTATTAAATGCCATTTTTTAGTCCTCCTATGTAATTCTTAAATTTTGGTTGGCTAGACCCTTTCCTCTGTTCTAATAATAGTGCAATTATCACCTAAAAGCAAGTTAAATAAATCTGCCAGCCGAATTAGATTCTCTAGAGTATTTAACCTCTAAAACTATATCTGTGCCCAAAAAGCCCTGGATTTCCTCTGAGGGTGAGACTGGGGATATGTCTATCATTGTAATAGTATGGAATTTAAATGTATTTGAAATTTCGCCCGACCTGTTTATATCTCTGGCCGACTCATCCATTCTCCTAAATAAATCAACCATTAAATTTCTAATTTCATTGATTTCAGATATGTCTGTCGCATATATGCAAAATAGTATTTGTTCTTCACATATTGCCCATAGGCTATCATATGACATATTTATTTTGTCATAGACTATGTGCTTCTTCCCGCTCAAAAATTGATTAAGTTCTGGCTGTTGCTGGACGGGTATGATAGGAATTATTTCTTTATCTAAGCTATCAATATAGTAGTCATGTACATCAAAAACATTATGCCGTTTTAATTGAGCCCATAGATATTTTCTAATATCCGAAGTTACATCTAGCTTGTAGTTTGTCATAATGATGCTCCAAACGCAGCTGCAACTGATGCATCTGCCTCTACCCTAATCTTATTTGCTGCAAATGAATACTGTATTCTTTTTATGCTAGCTGGTATCTTTAGGGCTTTAGCTGTTTTTATATTAAATATTTTTTCAAATCCTGAATTTTTAATTGATTGACTAACTAGTTGTCCGCTAAACCATCTGCTATATTGCAAAGTAAATGCATTTGAAGATGACGATCCACCTGGTCTAGTTACTGTTACGGATTGCCCCTTTGGCATATATACAGTTTCTCCATTAATTTCAAATACAAGTCTTTCTGCGCTCTTTGGCGATATGATTACTGGCTGGTTCTTTTCCATAACAGATGCTTTTCTAGAAAAGATGTATCTCTTATTCTGGCCCTTGTTATCATTTGGCACAAAGGATCTAGATAGCACAAACTCTGGTCTTACTTGAAAGGATAAGGTATTTGAATTTATTCGATTTAACATGAAGAGCCTTGATGTGGGATCTCCAGTCTTTCCCCATTCATAAACATGGTGCAATGACTTTGGCTTCATTCTAGCTTGTGAGTCTACATATAAAGAAAAATCTTTTTCAATTTGATTGAATATAGTATTTTGAAAAAGTTGTTTAAACTTCTGGTTTGTTGTTAGCTGAGAAATTACCTGGGCCTGAAAATATAAAAAGGCAGATATCTGTGCTACGTTGCTATCTTTAAGTGTGCCAGTTGTGGGTGCTCCAACCATAAGTCTTTCTAGGCCACTTGATACTTGAATTAAAGCTACATTAGATTCCAATTATCTGGTTCTCCGATCTTTTGAGCACTGAGTTGTACCCAAGTATTGTTCCAAATGGATCTACAATCGGCGTGGAGCTTGTTACTTCAAAAACTGTTGGTGTCTCTGTTGGAAAATTTAATTCTTTCCAAATTACTTGATCGTTGCTGTCTCTTACATTTGAAATTTTATGCCTGTATGTTATCTTTGACTCTGTTCTAAATTCAATAACCTGCTCATTAATATACTTAGATCCAATCATCTGTCTATCTCCGCTTCTTGAGCTTCCAGAGTTACTTATTATACCCTTCGCATGGCACGGGACTGTATGGGAATAAGACCATTCTTTTTTTAAAGCCCCTGTGTCCTCATCTTGAATTTCAGATTGGCTATAGATGTCTGCCCTCATTACAAGAATAGAGTCTACTAGGTTATTCATTTTATATCAAAACCATTTTGTTTATTGTATAAGGCAATAGCAATTGGTCTACATAGTTATTACCAGTACCAGAAAATGTTGAGCTGTTGTACTCGAACTGCCAGTCAAAAGTAGTAATATTTTTTATGTATTTATTTCTCCACACTTTATCTTTAGAAAAATAATCTTTCATTAATTCTACGCAAGCGACCTGTATATTATTAGGAACATTCTCCCAACCAAAAACTGCTTGTATTACATACCTGGTATCTTTTCTAAAAAAGCCAAGGCCGACTTCATTAATCATTGGTGGCACAAGACCATTTGCAACATAAACAGTCTGATCTAAATAAGCACCTCTATCTATTTTTATTCCAAATTTAGTCTCCGATATTTTTGGAAGAACGCTAAGTGCATTCATTTGCTGTCCAGTGTAGGTGCTATAAGATAGCACATCATTAATATAGATTTCTTTTAATTCAACGACTCTCATTGGAGAAGGCATAATGTCTGAGTTATCTCCATACATGACATAGCTGTCATGGTAGGAATTAAAACTTTGTCCTGTCTGAGACTCGATCATTTTTCTTGCATATCTTTCTGCAAGCTGTAGTTCATTTAAAGTTTTATTATTTTCATCATTATAGTCCCAGCCCAATTCAAGCTCTTCAAGAACTTCAATTAAATCAACATATGGCTGTGTAACAAATATTTGCTGCTGCTTTACAATATCCTGACCATTAATCCTATACTTCCAAGCAGCCTCAATTTGCCTTTGAGTATTTACAAGGTAATGAGGCAATGTAACTTCATATGCCCCTACATCTGTTTCTATTTTCAAAGCATTAAATGTTGCTTGAAGTACACGTGTAAGGGTCTGCTCAATTGGATCTTTTTCTACATAATAAATGTCTACAGCAACTAAGCCGTCTGGGTCAATTGACTCCCCGCCAAAAATAACTTTATGTTTTAATGGTGCGCTTAATCCAACTAATATTTCCATTAATTAATGTTTGCGTTTAGCTATAAAACTCTTGAACTTCTTTTGGTGTCGCTAAACGAAAACCCTCCTCTGTATCAAAAATTTTTTGAGCGTCTTCTTCTTGCATTGCAACAAACGGATGTTCTTTTGTAAATGTATTGCCAAGAATATCGTATCTCATGTTAGCTCTTGTCATTCGTACTAATATTGAATCTTCTGGCTGTTGTGAGGGATCGAACTTTGGCAAAATTTCAATTTCTTCTACTGCATCAAGTACATCTTGTTTTGTTTTTTGATAAATTGACCAGCTAACACCTTCTTCTGCTAGAGCTGCAACTATATCTTTTTTATTTTTCAAGCCGTCTGTATCTACTGCAAACTCTTCTGCAATTTCTTTTAATTCGGCTACCTTTAATGTGTCAAATGACATATTTTATTCTCCTTTTATCTAGGTAAAACCATTATAGCATTAGAAAATTAAAATGAAAAGCCCCCATAAATTAATATGGGGGACTTTTCTAGCTGGTCTATTTCTTAAATTAAGAAGCAACCTTAACGTTCTTAACAACTACCCAAGCGTCTGCCTGCTCGATCTGGACACCAACACGAGTATACATTGTGTACTCAATTGAGTCCTTACGTGGCCAGAAGAATCGGTAAACAGTTACATCACGCTTGATACCAATAACTACGTTATTTGGGAATGTCAAGTGGATATCTCCGTGTGAACCTGATGCTGCTGAGTATGAGCCTGTCTGTGTCTCAGGAAGAAGTGGAACTTCAACGATTGGAATACCAAATGCGTATGGAGCTACATATCCTGCTGGTCCACCTAGAACAGGAACATCGCCACGGATAATGCCAGAAGCAATATCTTGTGGGTTAACGTTCTGAATGTTTTGTGATGTTGAGTACAAGTAATCCTGAATCAAGTTTGATCCTGAAAGGAAGCGAAGGTCTGTACGACGTTGCTTGTACTTACGTGGTAGTGCCTTGAGGGCACTGTTGAATACTGCACGAGAGATTCCAGCACCAGCTGCGTCTACGACGTGGCCATTTGCTTTTGCCTTCTTTACTGCGCCATCGAATGACTTATAAAGAGCATCTCCTGTTAGTGATGTATCACCGTTAAGAATAACATCTTCAATGTCATTTCCTGCCTGTGTTGCCATCATACGTGCAATGTGATCTTCGAGATCAGCACCTTCAATATTGTCTTCTAGAGACTCTGTTGAAAGTTCCCAATCCATGCGAAGCTTCTTTGTTGTCAAAGAAATTTTTGAGAATGTGACTGGTGAGTTAACACCTGTGTTGTCTGCTTCGGTTGCAAGCTTAACAAGCTTCTCACCAATTGACATACGATCAATCTCTGTTGTATCTGCTTTCATTCGAACCGTACGTGCAACTTTACCAATTACGGTAGCATCGAACATATAGTCCAAGAATCTTGCTGATTGTTCTGGGTTTAGAAGTCCACCGTTGCCATTTTCTGAAGCAACGTGAACGCCTGAACCACCTGTTGAAGAACCGAACCCAGTTGATACCTGTGTACCAGCTGCTGCGGCCTTTTCTAATAATTCATTACTCATTTTTATTTCACCTACCCTATTTAGTTAAAGATTTCATTTACGGAACCGAGGAAAGAACCGTTCCATTTTGATTTTGATCTTGCTGATTCCTGTGATCCGCCAAGATCAAAGGACTTCTTAATAGCGGTATCGCCTTCTACGGCATCTACCCGCTTCTGAACACCATCAATGGTGCCCTTTATTTCAGTTACAGCAGCACTAAGTGCGCTGTGTTTTTCTGCCAACTCAGAAATTCTAGCATCGACATTCTTGCTAAACGCCTCGACAGAAGTCTTAATTTCTGTTACTTGCATTGCATTTGCCTCTGTAGCCTTTGTGAGAGTCTCTGCGAAAAAGCCTTTTAAATCGCCTAACATTTTTGCAAAATCAGGTTCATCAACCGTGACTTCTAATGTTTCGGCTGCTTTTTCAACGGAGTCGGCAGGAGCTGTTTCTTCTGCTGCTTCTTCAACAACTGCATCTTCTGCAGGGGCTGCTTCTACAACATCGACAGACTTTTCAATAGTTGTATCTTCTACTGGAGTTTCTACAACTACATCGTTTTGTACGTCTGACATCTCATTACCTCCTTCTACGTTTGCCTGTTTTGCTATTTGTATTTCAGGCAACGGTAATCTTGACTTCTTAAATGAAGCAAGAATCTTATCTATTTCTTTTGATTTGTTTATATCTGAACTTTCAACCCAGCCAATTAAAGTTGTAGATTTTCCAGTTACTGGTGAGTCAAAAGTTTTTTCTGTTGACATAAATACAGAATCACTTTCTTCACAATAAAAAATATTTTCTGTTATAACATCTGCCGCCATGCCCTTATAAATCATTTTACCGCCAACTTTTTCAATTGATAAAATATTACATAACTCATTTGCTGGTGAATCTACTATTGATAACTCAACTAAATCATATTCTTTAATAAATCTAACTTGCTGTCCTGTTGACTTATTAACTTCATTGTCAGAATCTTTAATCTTTCCGCCGATTGAAAAACCAGAAAGAGTGCCATCCAAAACCTTTTCCCAAGTGTCTTGTGCACCCTTTGAAATATATGATGTTACATAAACTCCATTATAAAATTCTTTTGATTTTTGATCATAGTAAGTCTCAGGCTTAAACGAAACAACCTTACCAACCGCAAGAGGCTGATGCATCTCACGAAGGTTTCCTCTAAAATTTTCAAATGCCTTAACGCTTGCTTCAGCAGTTACAACGTCTCCTGTTTGATCAACGTTATCTAGGGTAGCAAAACCAGATACGGTTCTGTTCTCTCTGTTGACCTTTGTAAACGGAACAGATAGATGTAGGGTGTCACCGCTGGTAGACCACACGGCCTTTTCAATGTTCATATGCTTAATTTTATAGGGTTATTTGCTCTAACGCAAATAGCAGTTGATTAAACTTATTTGACTTTTGGACCATCGCCCTTAGCATTTCTTCCTTCTCCGTTTTTATCTGGGGAATTGGACGCTCTTTCTTGATCTCTGGTTTTATTTCCAGTTGATTTGGCTTGCTGGTCTGCAGCCTGCTGTGGCTTTAATTCTACGACTTCATCTCCGCCATCTATAGGAATCATATTTTTTCTAATTCTTACTTCATTTGGAGTGATAACTTGCATTCTTAAATAGATCTCATCTATTTGGCTTTGTGTGATTTCATCTGTAAGGCTTAGCTCATTAAATTTTAATTCCACAACATCTGTTTTTTCTGCAATTAAATAATTCAACTTCTTTTCTAATCTATCTTGCGCTGGTCTACATACCTGCTCTTTAAACGTCTTATCTGCATCACGAGCAACTGCTAAATTTACACCTTCTGGAGTTCCTATTTTATTAATTGGGACACGATGTGCAAGTAGGATTTCGTCTCTATTAGTTTTACGATACTTCTCAAACGAGCCTTCTTGACTACCAGCTTCGACTGGCTCCATCTTAAATTCTGTTTTTGAGTCAGGAGTATCTGCTGGCAAGGGGATATATAGAGATCTATGATTTTTACCTTTTAATCCAACTTGAAAAAACTCAAGTAATTTTCTTTCTGACTCTGTGGATAGCTTAGCTCCCTTTACTGTAATAATGTATCTTGGAACCGCTTTATTTTCAAAATAGTCTAAGTTGTATCTACCAGCAAATTCATTTCCTGCTAAAGCTTGCTGAGCAGCAATAATATCTGGGACACCGTAATAATTATTCATAGGAGTGTATTTCTTTAAATGAATAATTTCGTTTGGTCGATCCTCTTGGCCTGCTATTGGATTAGTAGTTTCGGTGTCGCCAAAATTTCTAAAAAATACAGCCTTGCCATAAAGCAATTGAATAAAGCCGTCACGAAGTCTACGCACACGCATTGTTTTTGCTGGTATGTGGCCGATGTAGCCTATGTCTCCACCTGTTGTACGTCCAACCTCAATGTATCCGTTTCCAGTTGCCTCAAGGTCTGTGTAGGCCTTTATAAGAGTCTCTGTGAAAGTTTCCTCTTGATTGCAGTTATCCAGCCAAGATTCAAGATTTGTTTTAATTCTATTTATTTTACTTCTTGCCCTATCAAGTTGCTTTTGATCTGTAATCTGATCCAATGAATCTTTTGCTCTAGGCGTTTCAGTAAAAGTATATCCTAGGCCAACAATATTAGAAACTTTAGCATTAATTGCTGCATAGTTATATGTTGATACTTCGTAGATTTGAGATAGATATTCTTGATTATATACTGGTTGAACTAGGTCAAATAGGGCATATCCACTAATTGCTTGTTGTAACAAATTTTGCTGCGTCTGTGCTCCGTCAACACCTACAAAAGATTTTGTAAAATCTCTATTTATTTTTCTTTTAAACGATTGGCCTAAACCTCTAATTTTTTTGAGTTCGTCCAAACCTATATTAAACGGGTCTATCTGGTCTTTTTCTTTTTTAAAAGAAAACCAGTCTGATGTATTTGATATGTCTATCGTTGTTGAATCGCCAGACTCATCTTCTATAAACTGTGCTGTCATTTAACTTTCCCGCCTCTCAAAGCTCCATCTTTATAGTTTCCAATATCAAGTTGGTCGGGAATTAATCCCCACTTTAATCTTTCATTTTGATGTTCAAATTCTTCGTCATCAATTTTTCTTCGGCCAGATAAAAATTTAGGTGAGCCTTCGTAAATACCATAAGACCGAACTTCTCTTGCCAAGGCATCCATTCTTGATTTATTGCCTTTCATTGAAGTTACAGATAAAAAGTTTCCGTCATCGTCGCCAATCCATCTGCCGTCTGGCATTTCCCAGACGTATATACCCAATCTGGTTTCTTCAATGATTTGCGACTTTTGATTTAATATTTCCATAGATCTCAATTCTACCATTCTTTGATATTAAAGTCCAGGAAAATGTCCAGACTTGTGACAAAAAAAAGAGTTTTTGTCTAAAAGCTATCTGCTTTGTATTATCTCCCAGGTATTATTGAACACCTTTGTGCCAGATTCTGAAATAGACAATACCTCTGGGTCTGCTAGGCTGGACGGGAAAGAGGTATATAGGTTGTAATGAGTTGATACATAGGCCTGAGTAAGGGGGTATTCGTATAAGGCTATATTAGAATACAGGGCCTCTGGGCCAGCTCCAATGCTGATATCTCCTGATATCGGGGATGCAAAATTTATGACTATATAATGAATTTGATTTAAATTAGAAAAAAGCGTCGAAGCCGTAGTTATTGAAGATCTATCTATTCCGTTGATGTATACAGAGGCAATATTGTTTTTTGATACCGTCCCGCCCGTATTCCAAGATAACCCTGCAGAGGCATTAGATATTAACTGACTAGCTCCATTTGAAGTTGGTGTATAAAAGAATTCTATAGACCTTATTGATTTAGAGTTTTCTATTTTAAATCCGCTTGATGCCTGAGTTCTTAATCCATTGTAATAGTTGTGGGAAAGAATATTATATACTTTGGTTCCTACGCTATACACCTGATTAATTTTAGATATCTTGTCTCCAAAATTATAAGAAGGCAATGAGCTTCCGTTGTAAATAGATAAATTAAAATATTCCAATTTAGGCAAAAATTTTGATGTGTCAAAGCTACTAAATACTATTTTAATATATAAGACTCCACTTAAATCCAATGAGGTTGAATTATATTGAGGTATCTCTTTGCCATTTGTACACTGAGACCAGTTAATATTATCTAGGCTTGTATAAACAAAAATACCGTTTTCACCAGACCATTCAACTTTTGAAAGAACTGGCATTTGATTTAAATGTGTTAATGGGATAACAATGTAGTCATATATTTCTATATCTTTAGACTGCCCGACTGACTCTTGTGCCATCTGCAAGGATTTTTCAACTTGATTATACTGCAAGCTAGAATTTATAAAATCATATAAATTTTTGTTTTTAGGGTATCCGTATTCAAATACTTCCTTTAAATCATTTATATCTGGCATAAATAGTGTGCCTCCATCTGGACTGACAACCTGTATTGGAGAGATAGTGTTTAATGAATTAAAATGACTGAGTATGCTTTCTTGAGAAAGGGCATATCTATAAACTGCTGGGGCATCTATTAAAAATGAATCTGAGGCATTGAGACTTGGGCCAGAAGAAAAGGATAAGGATGTATTTGTAAATACAAAACTATCTAGTATTTTTGATGCAAGAAGAGTGCCGTCAACGTAAATACATATAACCTGCTGCGAATAAGTTACTACCAAATGCATTGATTTTTTTATATTTTTAGGTGTGCAGTAAAGCTTTACATCTTGCAAAGAAAACAATATTGATCCGTTTTCCCAATATATACCTATTTTATTTGTATTGTCCGCAAATATTGGGGTTGCGCTTGAAGTTGATATATATGACTTAAATAAAATTTCTATTGAAAAATCATTATCTGAATAATACTTTGTTGCAAGACCGCCCTTTTCCGTTGATCCTATATAATTTTTTGTTATCGGAAGTGTTAAATAATTTACTGTGTTAATAAGAGTTGAATACAAGCCGCCAGGACACATAGGCAAAATTTTAGAAAATACATTATTCGACGGATAGGATCCGTTATTGCCACACCCCGAGCTGTCGTAAGCAATGGTGCCTGAAGTTTCATCCAATGGCCAGTAGCCAATTGGATTATCGTTCATGACATTCATAGAGTAGGACATATTTTTATTATACCCTATTAAAGATCTTCAACTAAATACACAAAGCTACACATGTATTTATGACCAGACTTTATTGCTTTTACTGTGTGCTCGTATGGGGTATGTGAAGGAAACATGAGTATACTACCAGCTTCGGGCTTCAAAGAAATTTCAAAGCTATCAAATACAACTTCTCCGCCCTCATACTCATCATTTAAATATATTATTGCAGACGCTGATTTATTAAAATCGCTGTCTGAGTCTACGTGTGTGCCCATTCCTCCGTGCTGATTATATTTAGAAATTGTAAGTGGAGAAAATCTAAAGGTGTGTTTTAGATTATTTTCTTTGCAATAGTATTTAGTAGCACTTTCTAAAGCGTTCTCAATTATCCTAACAACCTCTATACATTTTTCGTCTTCTTCATTTTGAGCTTTTTCCCATTTTTTATTTTTTGTTTTTTGAGACCCAATGCTCTTGGGGTCTGTTTCATATAAAGTTTTATCTTCTGCATCTTCATTTAAATATGTACCTCCCCATCCATGCCATGGAGAAAGAATGGTATTGGAGTTTAATGAAGAGTTTGTACTTTCAATAATTTTTATAATTTCTTTAGGATTTTCTATAACATTTTTAATATAGTAAATGTTATGTGGCATCTTGATTATATCCATGATAGCTCCTTGTCTTTAAAATAAAATGCTAGTGTCATATATTTGTTACCAGATAGCAGAACATGAGATTCGTGATAATATGGTGCTGTCGATGGGAATATAATTAAACTACCTGCCTCTGGTTTTATTTTAATACCATGATTTGGAAAACCAATTTCCCCACCCTCATAGTCATCGTTTAAATAAAAAACAATAGATATAGTAGACTGTGGCTTATCGGGATCTTCTTGATAATCTATGTGTGCTCCCATTGATTGTTTCTGGTTATATTTTTTTATATTAAACTCTGGTGACCTTCCTCCAGGTTCAATGTTTAATAATTTAGAATAGTGGTCTACGCAAGAATCTATTGAATTTTTTAAAACATTTACTATAGAAGAGCATCTTATATCAATATCTGTCTCGTTTAAAAAATTGTGCTCTATGCCATTTTTCCAAACTCCGTAAGGAGTGGGATTTTCATCGCTTGAGTACCAAGTTTTCCATTTTGATATTTGTGAATTTTCTTGTAATAAGATGTCGAGGTCTTCAATTTCTTGAATAAATGCAACAGGATTTTCTATTAAATTTTTGTACAAGATAATTCTTTTTTCAAGTACTTCGTGATTCATTATAGATCTTCTTTGCTTTTATATATAGGAATATTTCCTATTTCTTTTCCTTTATCCCAAGCTTTATACATGTCATCTTGAAGTGCTCTAATCTCTGCAAGCTCTTTAGCCCAAGCTTCTTTTTGTTCCTCGCTGTAGACTGCATCTGCTCGATCCCAAAATGAACCTATTGTATATCTTGTTCCGCTGTTTACTGTTGCGACTTCATGTTCCATTCCAAATCCACCTGCAAATACTGCAAGCATTCCAACCTTTGGTTCTATTGAAAGATCAAAATGCTTAAAGTTTAATTTACCTCCAGTAAAGTCTTCATTTAGATAAAGAAAAGCCGCATATCTACTTCTTTCAAATGGCGTTGGGTTTCCTTCTTCATCACAATTATCTGAATGGAAGCTGGCAAAGGCTCCCTCTATCCACTTTTGTGCATGATAGCTTATTTCAGAGACCTTAAATCCTAGGCACTCTTCAACCTTTTCTCTAATTCTTACATTTAAATTTTTAAAATAATCTGCTGGTAGTCCAAATGCTAACAGGTTAATGTCCGTATCCCAAAACCCCATAGCGTAAGATTCGTAAAAAGAAATCTGGTTCCATTTTAAATTTCCAGAATCTGCTAGGAATTCTAGATAAGCTATTACCTTTTTACACTCTTCTTCCGTCATAAATTCTAAGACAGAAAATGCATCATATCTATGTTTTTTAATTTTGCTCATTATCTGTTCCTAGCTTTGTGATTGTCCAAAAAAATGGGCATGTATATCTTGTTCCTTCTGTTACTTTATTTACCCCATGAATATAGTTTAGATCTCCTGGGAAAAAGTAAGCACCTCTTGCTTTTGTTTTAAATGTTATATTTTGTTTTGGGAAGAATAGCTCTCCGCCGATGTAGTCATCATTTAAGTAGAATACTGTTCCAATGTCATACCAAGGAAATTCATTTTCTGTGCCAGCGTCTGGGCCCTCGTGAAGCTCTTTGTCTGCGTGTGGGAACTGCATCGTTCCAACTGGCCATCTAACTATAGCTGGTGAGGTAGGCCAAACTTCAACCTTGAAGAACTCTTCAATTATTGGCTTCATTCTTGCAATAACAACATTTAATATCTCTATAACTTTAGGGTCGGATTTTTCTAAAGTTTTTACAGTTGCTACTCTATTTTCCCAAACTCTATGATCATAAATAATGTTTCCATTTTCATTCCATTGAGATTCGGTTATATCCCAAAACTTATTATTCTTTGCAAAATTTAAAAGATAATCCTGCTCTTCAAGTGTTATAAAGTCTTCAAGCTCTACTATATTTTCTGACTGTGCTCCGAAGTATCCAGAAGGCGTAATTGATTTTCTTGAGAACCTAACTCTCTCTGAAACGTCTTGATTCATATTTTGCATTTTAGCTCCTATTCGTATTTCTTTCTTGACCATGTGTTCTTTTTGTAAGAACCACCATCTTTTGTTCTATAAAGTTCTGCCTGAGCATTGTGTCTTTTTATAATGTCACCATACTCGTAAAATTTAAAATCCATTTGCCAGTCTTCTCTTTTAAATGGAAGTATCTGTAAATAGGGTGTGCCCGCTGGTAATACGCCCTCAAATCCATTCCTTAAGAAAAATGGAACAAGTCCTGGTGTATCCATCTTGTCATTATCTATTATACCAGCAGTAGTTATAAATGGTAATTCAAATCTGTTTAATGGGCTAACATACAGTGCGCTGTACCCTTGAGGCAGCTGTGGGGCCCAGTTCGGATACCAATGAAAATGAGAGCTACCGTATCCCTCTGGTACTTGAAAATTTGGCATTGCGGGTCTTGCTCCACAAAAATCTTCAAAACCTAATTCTGTTTTAACGTCCATTGTTCCATCTGTTTTTTTAAAAAACGTTAAATCGCATGGAGTCACATACAGATATCCTGATGTAAATAAGTCTAGCATTGCTGGGCAAGCTTTAAATGATAATAGCTTTCCTCCCTCATTATTTAAATAATATTCCCCAGTAGCCATATTTTTTTCATATCGATCTGCATTTGAATACCATTTTGGTACATAAGATTTAGCAACTACTGGTCTAAATTTTTCTGCAGTCTTGTTGTATAGCCTATTGGCGTGGAATATTATTTTATTCATTTTTTTCTCCTATTTGTTTTGTCCTGAGTCTAATTGATTTAACTTCATGTTCCCCAATTTTTTTCCCAAAAGGATCAACACCGTCTCTATAAAAATTTGTCCATCCGCCCTCATCAACTGTTTCTTTTACAATTTGTAAATGTTCTTGCTCTGTGTAGTCTACAGCCTTTAATATTTCTGGGCCAGAGAACTGCATTTCTGAATTCTGAAGTTCTGACAAGGATACTGGCAGCAATGATATAAACGGCTGGTTTGCTTTTATTGTTATTATTTTATTTGGCACGGTAATTCTCCATGCACAAGGCAAATCTCCGCTAAAAAATGAGGTACTAATAATTGTTGTAAATGCTTGTGCTCCTTCCCAAAACATGTTTGGTACTGGCATTTGTAGCAGGCTGGTGGATGAATCTGTTTTAAATATTAGACCTGTTTTAAAACTTATGGTTGCATTTGCTCTTTCTGTAAAGCAATATTTTTCTCCTTCAAGTATTCTTACATGCGAGCCCGATGTGTCAGAGATTCCATCCCATATAAAAGATATGTCTTCTGGAAAAGACAGGCCCCAGCCTAAAGAATTTGTTAATGTTACTGGGAAACATCTATAGGCATGTGCATCTACTGTTTCGTCCATCCATGATCTTTTAACTGGAAGCTGAGATAAGCTAGCTGAGTTTTCACTGCTTTTATAAACTTTAATTTCTTTCATTATTATTTTCCTTAATATTAAAAATAATTTTTTTTACTTCATGTTCGCCAATTTTATTTCCATTATGGTCCGTTGCATTTCTATAAAATCCAGTCCATTTTCCAGAAAAAATAATCTCTTTTTTCTTTTTATCATATTCATTCATATCAAACAGAGATGCCATTTTGCTTGAAGGTGCCTCAATAATTAAATTTGAGTTATTCATTTCAGATAAAGATATTGGTATTATTGAAAACAGTACCGTTCCAGCTTTAATAGTAATTAATTCATTTGGTTTTGTTATCTTAAAAACACAAGGCATTTGTCCTGGGAAAAATGAGGAACTAATGATGGTTGTAAATGGTGAGAGCCCGTCTACAAATTCATTTGGCGCACCCATTGTAAGCAGGCTTACATTTTTTTCTGTCTTAAAAACAATACCAGTATTTAAACTTATTGTTGCATTAGATCTATCTAATGAGATGTACTTCTCTCCAGAAACTATTTTAATGTGACTTTGGTTTGGGGAGGTTATTCCATCCCATATAAAAGATATGTCTTCTGGAAACGACACGCCCCATCCCAAAGAATTTGCTAAAGTTACTGGAAAACAGTGGTATGCGTGTCCCTCATATGTTTCATCCATCCAGGATCTTTTAAAAGATAATGGACAAATGTCTGCAACATGTTTTTCTATTGGGTATGCATGTACTGTATACATTAAAGTATTTCTAGATTATAGATAATCTTTTGTATATCGTTTTTCTATTTCACGATAGTCGGGAGTATGTGGTGCTTCTAAATAATCTAGCATTGTAACTATTGAGTATTTAGTTCCAGATGTAACTGGCATCGCTGCATGTGAGTAAATATAGGCTGACGGGAAGAGATATAGATCTCCAGCTTTTGGCTTAATCTTTAAACCCAGCTTATCAAAAAATAGCTCTCCGCCTTCGTAGTCATCGTTAATGTATCCAACAGAAGATAATACACAGATGTAAGAATATCCATGGTCAGAGTGAATATCAAAGTGCTGGTCTGGACCATACTTTACAAAATTAAATGACTCCCAATAGTTTAATGGAGCAAGCCCAAACATTCTTCTATAATCTTCTACTGGCGCAAGTTGAGCTTCTTTTGCATCTTCCCAAATCTTTTCAAGCTTAAGTGTAGCTTCACTTTTGCCAGTTGGATCATCGACATTTTTCTTAATTTTAAAATCGTAACAATCACGATATTTTTTATTTGTATCTCCGTACCCAGTCATTGCTTGTTTCCACTGTAGCTCTGAAGCATTTTCGGAAAGTGTTCCTTCAAGTCTATTTATAAGGTCCATCTCTTTTGTAAATACATTTCTATAGACTAGTACTCCTGGTGCTAGATATTCTGCATTTGGTAACATTTTAATTTCCTTTATGGTATTGATCGTTATAATCTAGCATCGTGACTAGAGAATATTTGGTGCCGTTGGTTACTGGTAGGGCTGCGTGTGAAAATAAATAAGTAGATGGAAATAGATAAAGGTCTCCCTTTTCTGGTTTAATTTTTAAATTAAAATTATTAAAATATAGCTCTCCGCCATCGTAATTATCATTAAAATATCCTACTGCTGAAAGCGTACAGACATAAGAGTGGCCGTGATCAGAGTGTTCAGAGAAATGTTCATTTGGCCCATATTTAATAAAATTAAATGCTTCCATATAATTCATTTGGATTTTATATTTATTTGAATACTCAGAGATTGGATTAATCATTGAATCATAACAATCTTGCCAAATAGAATCGGCCTCAAGCCAATATTTATTTTTGTTTAAAATTGTTGGATCCTTTTTAATTTTAAAATCGTAGCAGTCACGATAATCTTTTTTTATTGACCTATAGTCTTCTGACGCTACTGAAGGCTTCCAAAAATATGAATTATTTTTGTCTTCTAGCAATGACTCAAGTCTATTTATTATATCAAGACTCTCTGGCAAGGCATTACGGTAGACCCATATGCCTTTTTCAATTTCGTATGAATTCATTTTGTTCCACTCTACTTATAGGTATATAATACCATAACCTTAAATAATATACAATATATTATTCTGATATTTCTGTAGTGTTATCAAATGATAACGTTTTGTCAGTGAAATAGAATGGATGAGGATCTAGAATTAAGCTGTATACGTAAAACAGGCCTTCTTGACTAGATATAGAATCAACATGGACAAATGTGTTTTCTTTGTGTGACCATATTGCATCTCCTTCAACTATTTCTGAGGCTGTAACAAATTTTACGTCTTCCCCTCGAGCAATAACTAAAGCGTGTGATGCTGTAAGATATTCTCCATTAATTATTAAGATATCATTTTTTTGATGAATTTTTACTTCCGTAACAGTTGTGAATGCTTCTTCTGCATCACGTACATCTTGTGGTAAAAGATCAAGAGTAGATATGTCTAATGGTTTTGATTTATCTGCAAACATTTCTGTTATTGAAGGTATATTGATAGATTTTAATTTATCTCCAACAACTATATTTTCTGCTCTTGTCAATCCGTTTTCTGTTAGAACAAGAGTCTCTGGTCCAATTGAAAATGGTGGTGGCCCAAAAAATCTTGGTGGCGAAAAGAATACTGGCGGACCAAAAAATACTGGCGGACCAAAAAATACTGGCGGGCTAAAGAATACTGGCGGACCAAAAAATACTGGCGGACCAAAAAATACTGGCGGGCTAAAGAACCCTGGTGGTGAGAAGAATACTGGCGGGCTAAAGAACGCTGGTGGTGAGAAGAATACTGGCGGGCTAAAGAACGCTGGTGGTGAGAAGAATACTGGCGGGCTAAAGAACGCTGGTGGTGAAAAGAACGCTGGTGGTGAAAAGAACGCTGGTGGTGAAAAGAACGCTGGTGGTGAAAAGAACGCTGGTGGTGAAAAGAACGCTGGTGGACCAAAGAATACTGGCGGTGCGAAGAATGTTGTAACTGGGCCTACTCGACCTGCTAAACCTTCTCCATTTGCATTTGTTAAAAATACATCATAGCTCTGTGCTGTTCCTGGCTCATTTGTAACATTTTGTGGGCTTGCGCCAGTTCCAGTTTTTGTTGGGCTATCGTTAACTGATGCATACCGTCTAGAGGTAATTGGTTTTCCTCCAGTATTTGCTTCAGCCCATGATAAAACGTCAATTCCATTAACAGATGACGTAACAGACATTGAAGTAGGTATACCTGGAACTGTAGTTACAGTTGGTGTGCTTGAAGCCTGTACAGCATTTGCTGATGAATCATAATAAGAGTCGTAGGATGAAACTGCGTACGTATGGGTAGATCCTGGCGCTAGGCCCTCTATAAGTACAGTATTTGTACCATAGGCAACTGTAGCCTGCAAAACTCCTGCTTTATATACTTTATATCCTGTTGGAATATTAGATATATTTGCTGGAGGTGTCCAAGAAACCTGAATAGCACCGCTTGCGTATGGGCGGGCGGTTCCTACGTCTGTTGCTGTGACATTTGTTACTGGCTCTGGGCCCGTAAAGTTATCTTGAGCAGATGCTCTTCTACCTATATTTTTTGACATATTATTCTCCTATTTCTCAATTATGCTTTCAAGTCTCCAGCTAACAACCAAGTTGTTGCTGCAATCTTTGTTATTGTTACTGATGAATTTGTTGTTCTCAATGTTTTTCCTGGTGTAGCTAATAGGGTTATTCCGCTTTCAACAAAGTTTGCACCTGTTCCAGATGACTGGTAGAAAGTTATAGAAGAACCAATTGAATATTTTGCATTTCCTGTAGCTTCAAAAGTTATAGCTACTGCACCAGAAAGTGCTTGAATAGAATCTTTATTTGCTGCTGATGTTCCAAGTGCATCAAGAGTACAACTTGCTGAAGTAGTTGGTCCTATTGGAGTTAAAGACGGAACGCCTGCTTTGTTTTGAACTCCATCTGTAAATACTACTCCAGAAGCATCAACTGTAACTCCACCAGTAAATGATGGTGCTGCAAGGTTAGCCTTTAATCCAAGGCTTGCTGAAAGTCCTGAAATCTTAGACTGAGCAATTGCTGCTGAGGCATTTATGTCTCCATCAACAATTGTTCCATCTGCAATCATTGTTGAAGTAACCGTTCCTGTTGGAAGAGTTACTGTACCAGTAAATGTTGGGGAAGCAAGTGGTGCTTTTGCTGCTAAAGCATTTGTCATTGTTGTTGAGAATGAAGCATCGTTGCCAAGAGCTGCTGCTAACTCATTTAAAGTATCAAGTGCTGCTGGTGATGCTGCTACCAATGCAGAAGCTGCATTGGATGCTGCCCGATCAGCATAAGCTGTTGTAGCTATCTGAGTGCTATTATTTGCTGCTGCCGCTGTTGGTGCTGTTGGTGAGCCAGTAAGTGCAGGAGAAGCAAGTGGTGCTTTTGCACTTATTTGTGTTTGAATTGCTGAGGTAACACCATCTAAGTATCCAATTTCTGTATCATCAACATTAGCTACTCTTAATTGAACTACTGAGGAGTTTACTGTTATTGCATTTCCAGCATCATTATATGTAAGCCCAGAACCAAGAATTCCACCAATAGCATCTTGAGCTGCTTCATTGAAATCTGATATGGTAGAGGATAGCTGAGTCCCTGTATGGTTTGCACGAGCTAATGGATCTGTAGCAAGTTTGCTTAATGCAATTGCAGCTGATGCATTAATATCTGCATTTACAATTGTTCCATCTGCAATCATTGTACTTGTAACTGAGCCAGTATCTGTTGTAGCAACAAGATTTGCTGTATTTGCAATTCCGTGAATTGTTGTAGTTACTGCTGCGTGTGTACCAATTGCTGAATTTCTATCAGTAACTTCGGTTCCAATTGCTGTGGCTATTGCAGTTGTTGCTTGTCCATTTGCTGTAGAAATTGCATCTGCTTTTGCAGTGTCTACAAATGAGCGAGTTGCTAATACTGTTGTGTCTGGGGCAAAATTAAGTGTCCCAGCTGAGTCATTGTAGGTCTTTGTTAATCCACTTGATACGCTAATAAGTGCGTCAACACGATCATCTACTCTTTCATTTGTAAGATAAAGGTTTGTTGTTCCTTCTGCCAAATTGTCTGTTGTTGAATCAGAAACACCATTCTCTGATGTTATAGTTAAACCATTTTTATCGCCTGTTATAACAATATTTGATTTAGTTGCTCCAGTCAAAAGACTTGCTGCAAATTCTTTGGTTGCAAGCTCTGCAGTATTAGCAATTCCATGTACTGATGTAGTAACTGCTGCGTGGTTTGTAATTGCTAAGTCTCTATTTGTAGCTTCTCCATTAATTGAACTTGTTATTGCGCTATTTCTATTTGTTGTTTCAGTTGAAATTGCTGTGTTTCTATTTATTACCTCAGTAGCAATTGCAGATGCAATTGCTGAGTCTCTATTTGTAACTTCAGTAGCAATTGAAGAGCTTAATGCAGAGTCAACATAAATTTTTCTTGTTGCATCATTATCTGCAGTTGGTGCTGCTAAGTTAATTACTTTATTATCACCAAGTGATATGTTACCAGACATGGTTCCGCCTGATAAAGCCAACTTTGTTCCAATTGAATTAGTAACTGTTGTTGCAAATGAAGCATCATTTCCTAATGCCGTTGCAAGCTCATTTAGTGTGTTTAATGTACTTGGTGCCGCTGAAACTAGATCAGATACTGCTGTATTTACCGTATCTTGTGCAAAAGTTCTTGTTGCAATTACAGATGTATCTACAACTATAGTATCCCCTGCATCATTATAAGTAAGTCCAGAACCCATGATTGTGCCTACTGCATCTTGAGCTCTTTCATTTGTAAAGTATAAATTAGTACCTTCTGCAATATTTGTAGTGCTAGCACTTGCTAAAGCAAATTTTGCATCTAATTGTGTCTGAATATTTGAGCTTACATTATTTAGGTATCCAATTTCTGTATCTGAAATATTTGCTACACGGGCTTGAATGGCTGATGTGTCTACAGAAACAGTTAATGTATTTGCTGCGTCATCATAACTTTTTGTAATACCAGTTCCAGCAACTAATGAATCGTTGATAGAATCTTGTGCTAGCTCTGCAATATCTGATGTTAATGCTACAGTTCCGCTTGCATTTGGGAGTATAATTGTGCGGTCTGCTGTTGGGTCTGTTACAGATAATGTTGTTTCAAACGCATTATTTGTCGCACCCTCAATAATTATAGATGATCCAGGAACCAAAAGGTTGCCAGATGGATCTAATGCTGCTACGCCGTCTGCAACATTTCTATCTGATATCTCTACATACTGCGCTAAAGCGTTTTGAAAACCTGCTTGTGTTTCATTTATTACAGGTAATGCGCTCCATGTGTTGACGTTATCGCCAACTCTAATTTGGGATGTATCTGTTTCATATCCCATTTCACCTGCTGCTAATACTGGATTAGCTGCTGTCCATTGAGCTGCTGTTCCTCTTCTTACTTGAATTCTTACTGTTGACATTTTATTTCTCCCTTAGAAATTATAGCATTTAATCCATATGCAAAGCTATTAGATAGTACCTGGATCGAAGTACATATCAAAATTAGTTGTTGTTGGGGTTCCGCCGTCTGCGAATTTACTTGTGCCAGATGGATATACTCCATTTGCCTGGACAATATATGTGGGATTGCCATCATAGTCTATAGCTAATCCAATATCCATAAAGTTAATTGTTGATGTTGGATCAACAATATCAGCTGTATGTGCAAAAGAGACCCAGGATCCATCTACCTGGATCTTAAGTCTGCCTGTGGTTGAATCAAAAGCAATTGGGGCACTTCCAATGACTACACCAGTATCAAATGTGGCAGTACCTGCTACATTTAAACCATTTTTAACTCTAAAGTTTTTATCTACTGTTGCCATTTAAGTTCACATATCCCCTAATTGTTTTTGGTGGGGTTTTTAAAAGGAACCCCGTAACCTCGTTATTTAATTATTTAATTAGTATTCCAACAACCATAACTTCTGTGTTATTGTTTGCTGGTGTTACTCTAATTCTTACATCCGATCCAGAATAATCTGCAGTTACTGCTGCTAATTCTGTTCCGTTTGAATATGTAATTCCATATTCAGAAACTGCTACGTTATTTGAAGTGTCAAGTGTAACTACTAGGTCTGAGACCTGAGTATGTACACCATTTTTTGCTTTTACTACAAGCTTAGCGCTTCTGTAGTCTGCTGCTACCCATGAGATAGCTGTTGTTGCTGCTGCGGTCACAATATTTCCAGTTGTTGCTGCAACTTGCTTAGCAACAGAGTTGTAATTAATTGCAGTGAATGATGTAGTTCCATTTTGCTGAGCAGTATTAGCTGCTGCTGCAGTTGCTTCTGCTGCTGCTTGAGCTGCGTTAGCCTTTGTAGTTGCATCTGAAGCTGCTGCTGCCTGAGCTGCGTTAGCCTTAGATGTAGCATCTGATGCAGCAGTTGAAACTGCTGTTGCTACATTAGCTGTAGTTGCTAGAAGTGAAGTATCTGCAATTCCGTGAATGTTTGTTGTGTCTGATTCGTGTGAAGAAAGTGCTGCTGCTGCTGTTGCTTCTGCACCTGACTTAGCATTGTTGGCTTTTGTAGTTGCATCTGAAGCTGCAGCAGACTGCGCTGCGTTGGCCTTAGATGTAGCATCGGCTGATGCTGTTGCCTCTGCTGCTGCTTGAGCTGCGTCTGCTTCTGCCTTAGCAAATGCTGTTGTAGCAATCTGAGTTGTATCAGTATTTGCTGCTGCAGTCGGTGCTGTTGGTACACCAGTAAGTGCTGGTGAAGCAAGTGGGGCTTTTGTTCCCAAAGCTGTTGTAATAGTTGTTGTGTAATTAGCATCATCGTTAATTGCTGCGGCTAATTCATTTAATGTATTAAGAAGTGCTGGTGCACCATCAACAAGGTTATCTACTGCAGTTCCAATTGCTGCGTTGCGGTTTGTAACCTCTGTTGCAATTGCTGCTGAAATTGCTGATGTGCTTGCTGATGCAGCTGCGTCAATTGCTTCTGTCTTGGCAGTTGCTACGTTTGCAGTAGTTGCAAGAAGTGAAGTATCCGCAATACCATGAATGTTTGTTGTATCTGCAGAATGTGTTGAAAGTGCTGCTGCTGCAGTTGCTTCTGCTGCTGCTTGAGCTGCGTTAGCCTTAGTTGTAGCATCTGATGCTGCTGCTGTAGTTGCTGCTGACTGTGCTGCATTAGCTTTAGTTGTAGCATCTGTTGCGGCTGCTGTGATTGCTGCTGACTGGGCTGCGTTAGCCTTAGATGTTGCGTCTGCTGCTGCAGTTGAAACTGAAGCTGCGTCGCCTGATACTCTAAGGGCTGCTTCTGCTGCTACCTTAGTTGTTGCATCTGTTCCTGCTGCAGTAATTGCTGCTGATTGCGCTGCTGTTGCGGAGCCTGCTGCATCGTATGCTGCGGCTGTTGCTGAAAGTGCACGAGCATTTGTAAAATAAAGGTTTGAGCCTTCTGCAAGATCGGATGTGTCATGATTTGAAAGACTTGAAACTGTACCAGTTACATTACCAGTAAGATTACCAACAAATGTTGCAGTAATTGTTCCAGCAGCAAAATTGCCTGATCCATCACGCTTTACAACAGTATTTGCTGTATTTGCTGATGTAGCTGTTCCGCCAATTAAATTAACAATGTAGTCTTGGTCTGCTTGTGCCTTGGTTAGTAAATCATATCCATTTACGGTAGCCGTGCTTCCTTCAACGATAAGACCATTTTTAACTCTAAAATTTTTGTTTACTGTTGCCATTACTGACTCCTCTTACTGCTTTATTTTTTTTATGCTTTTAATGCTGTTCTGTAATATCTTACCGTTATTGATCCAGAAACTGGTGTCACACATAGATTAATTATACCGCTACTTTCTTCAAAAGTAACATTTGCTAAAGAACTATTTGAATTTGAAACTATATTTGATTCTGATACCTGTATGTCTGTTCCGTCGTTTAAAACAAGTATAGAAGATGAATAGTACAAAGAGCCAGAAGTCTTAGATATCTGTATCTCGTATTTTACTGTTCTCCACCCAGCTTTTGAAAAATAATCTATGACTGTCTTGTTTTCAATTCCAGAGACTACAAGGTCGTTATTTCCTTCAAGGCCAAGTAAGGTAGATACTGCATCTGCTGAATTACTAATTGAGGTAATTTGAGACTCAATAGAACTTACTTTATAGTCTAAGGAATTTGGATTTGCTGATCCATTTATACCAACTTTAGATTGCAGGGCTTCAATTGCATCATTTTCATTAGCATGTTGCTGTGAGTGTGATGGGCTTGATAATGGATTTGATGAATTTGGATTTGTTAATGTGTCTAGCGAGTTTGGGAAATTAGTTGCCAACTGTGCCACCGTCCAATAATGTTAAATTTGTTAATGTGGGAGATGTAATATTTGAACTTGCATTTCCACCATCTAAGCCAATTATACCAGGCAAAGTTTCTTCAATCAAAGACTTATCATTTATAACTGTAAATGTGATTGGATTTGAGACATCTATCGTATGAACATCTCCATCATATGTATGCGTATGCATGTAGAAAGGTGTCGGGTCTGTACTTGCAGGGGTAACATCAACCCAAACGGCTCCATTGTATATTCTAATATTTTTTGTTGTTGTATTAAAATATACATCACCTTCAGTACCAGATAAAGGGTTAACTGATAAAGTAAGTAGGTTTAATGGAACCTTCATCTTTCTTGACATAAAATTATCCAGCTACAACTACTCTATAAGCTCCAGAGGCTGGGGCGGTAGCAAAATCAACTGTTACTACAGTATTAGATGTGTGCTTTACGTCTGCTTCAATCTGTGCATATGGGGATGCAGACTCATATATTTGAACAGTTACATCTTGTGATCCAAGATTGTGTGTTACTGTGTAAGTTGTTGCTGATCCGTCTCCTATAGATGTTGAATACTTGCGAACTATTGAATGATAGTTTGAACCATCATTTGTTAGTGTCCACTCATTTCCAGATTCATTCCAAATAAGTCCAGTGTCTGACTCATCTCCACGCTCTACTATAATTCCAGCATTTGAAGTTGGTGAGCCAGTAAAGTTAGTATTGAGCTTTATTGTATTATCTTCAATATTAACTTCTGTTCTATTTATTGCATTAATCGTTCCTGATACATTTAAGTTACCGCCAACGTTTAAATTGTTAGTAATACTTACATCATCAGGAAGGCCTATTGTTACTGCTGCTGTCTCTGATCCAGATCCAGAAACTGTAATTTCTCCAGTTGTTCCAGCAATAGTTGCAATATAATTGCCAGTTGTATCTGCTCCTAATTCAACAGAATTTGGCTGAACTGTAGTTGTAATCGTTACGTCGCCAAGGTTTGTCATTGTTGCAGAACCAGTCACATCACCTGAGAGGGTAATTACTGGATCTTTATTAAGAGATACAGCACCTGCGGTTACTGTAAAATCTGTTGAGCTAAATGAAGCAACACCTTTATTTGTATATGTTGCATCTTCTGCTGAAACTGTAATTGTATTATTTGTTACAGCTACATCAATGCCTTCTCCCCCAGAAACCGTTAGGGTATCTGAAAGTAGGTTTACTGTATCTGTGCCAGTGTCTCCAGCAATTGAAAGATTTGTTGCTACATCGGATTCACTTGCAGCAGTTAATCTACCTTGTGCATCTACTGTAAATGTAGGAATCTTTGTTGTTGATCCATATGAACCTGCTGTTACCGCAGTATTATTTAGTCTTAATGTTGTTGTTCCTGCTGGATCATCATATGTTGCGGTTAAAGCTGTACCTGCAAGTACGGATGAACCAATAACATCTTGAATTACTTCTGTGGAACCAGAGGCTGGTATCCATGCTGTTCCATTATAGAAATAAAGAACATTTGTGCCAGTGTCAAAATAAATTTGACCCGATACTGGGCTTGATGGTGCTGATCCTAAGTTTTGGATCCTGGCATTGAGCAGCTCATTTTTATTGAGGTCAACGCTAACTAAAAATTTTCTTGCCATTTTCTATCTCCCTTTTTATGACAGGTATGCTGTCCCTGAAAACGGCTGTGCCATCGTCAGTGTTATTTGATTTATACTATTGTAGTCTATTCCAGTTTCTAGAATATCCCCTGCGCTTGATTTTACTGTTACATTAGGATAAAATCCTAAATTGTGATATATATCTACTGTGTATATGTTGTTTGTAGGACCCTGAACCATCTGCAATGACCATGAAAAATCAAGAGCATCTGTTGCTAACTTAATTCTCGGAACATCCGTCCAATTAGAATCAATGACTTTAGGGCCATAAAAATAATAAGTAGATGTGTCATAATAAAAGTCTCCGATACGACCAAGATTTGATGCAGGAGCTCCAATTCCATTTAGAATTGTTTTTCCAGCAGGACCTTGTGGGCCTGGAGTAGATACGACGGCTGTATTTATATTTTCAGTTACTATAATTTTTTCTTGTGATTCATATACTGGCATTATATAGTTACCGATCTATTGAGAGTCATAAAACCTTCAAGGAGTTTTATTTTATTCGCATTAGAATCGATAACCATGATGTCATAAGATGACTTTGGATAAAAAAGTTTGTTTGTTTGTGTTGGTGTCATTTTAATTGTTAATTTACCATTCGGAGCATCAAGAACAATGCCTCCAGATGGTGAAGTTAATGTAACAGCTAATTTTGCTCCGCCTTTTGTATCACGAATCTGCATTTTTGCGGATGCACCAGTAAGATCAATTGCATTTCCATTATTATCTTTATATTCTACTATAAAGCTAAATGTAGCGTTTTGATCTACTTCAAAGTTTTTTTGTCCTGCCATTTGCCATAGTCTCCTAAATAGGAATACTCCTGTACTAATTTTAGCACAGGAGTATTTCTAATTGACTATTTGTTAAGCCTTGTTTGTGAACCCAAAACTCTTATCGTTAGGGTTTAATGCCTTGAGGATAACGGGTGCAACTGCTGCGACTCCGCCAAGCAATAAATCTCTAGGATTCGTGTTGCCTGTCATATATAAAGCTAGTGCTGCTGAAAGAAATGCTCTTCCGTAGCTTGCTAGCGCTGCTAGAATTTGTTCTTGCATAGTTACCTTTCCATCTTTGTTTAAATCCGCTTTATCGAATTTAGCCATTTTATCATCTCCATTTTGGGCGTAGTGCCCAGAATTTTGGGTTTCCCCAATCCTATTATTCTACCACTATGCTGAGATATCTACAAGCTCGCAATTTCCATCTGAGCTACAAGCTAGCGTGGCATTGGTAGATGTTCCGTCTTCTGTCTCATAAAAAGATAAATCTTCCCAACGAATATTTTTGGGCATTTTATCAACAAGACTATCATAATCTTCTTTTGAAACTTCTTGGTAGGGAGCTTGCTTATAAGAGTGATCAGAATGTGGGAGGAATGAAATTCCAGACACCTCATCAAAATGCTTATATACCCAAGCACCAACTTCCATCCATTCATCTTCTTTTACAGAAACTGTAATCGATGGCTTATGCTCACACCATGCACGTTGATAGACTAACCAAATATTTAGATGCTCAATAGCTGTCAAATCATTTCTAACAATTGCACCTTCTGGTGCTTTTACTGGAAACGAAAACACGTATGTGTCATTTGGCTTCATTACATCATCTTCTACGGGAATTCCAACTTCTTTTAAAAATGTAGAAATTGGATCGCCTTTTGACCCACGGACAGTACGAATGTAATATGGAGAATGCCATGCATGCATTCCTGAAGATACCCCGACCAATTGAGATACTGTTCCTGATGGCTTTACGCATGTAATAGCTGCAGACTCTGGAATCCCAATTTTCCCAGCCTCATCTTTATTTGTTTCTCTTGCTTTTTCTCTAAGTGTCATTAAAAATGCTTCTAAGGAAACTAGATCTTCTTTCCCTGACATAAACTTATTTCCAAATTGCCCAGTTAATGAAACACCAAGTAATCTCTCTTCTTCCGTATTGTCTTTCCAAATTTTACGAAGGTATTTAAAGTCAGTAAGTGTTGATTGCCATGTCCCTAATATTGTAGCAAGCTCTACTTTGCGCTGAATATCTTTTTTTGTATCTTTTTCACGTAGTACGACTTCTGAAAGGTTACAAAACTGGTAAGGACGTAAAATAATTTCTGAGCATGGGTTAGTTCCATAATGTATATCTGGACTTCTTCTTCCATGCTTTGCTGCTTGGGCTTGAGCTGCGGCCACATTGTATATGCCTCGCTCTCCTGACTTTGAGTCATAAAGAGATTTCCATTCTGCAATAAATTGCTCCATACCTGGCTTACGTGAATACGCAACAGAGTTATTAGACAAAGCACGTTGTGGACTTGCTTCCCACCAATTACCTGATTTAGCTTGAGCCATCTCAATATCGTTAATGTTTGAAAGAGAAATCATTGCTGATCTGCGAACTCCACCAACAACAACAACTTCGCCAATTTTACACATAATGTCATGGCATTCAATTGGTTTAAGATTTCTTCCTGTAGCATTTTTAAACTTTGCAATTGTAAAATCAAATAAGTTTACAAGAGGTTGAGGGCCTGATGATCTTCCGCCCATTGTTTTAAGCCTTGCGCCTGCGGGTCTAACTTTTGAAACATCAATTGCTGGGATCTGCCCCGACCAAAGTAGTGCTAACAACTCACGGTATGCCTTTGCCCAGCCTTGCTTTGAATCTTCTACTGTAATCACCGTGGTCGACTTTTCTAATGACTCTGGGACGGCGGGAAGCTTATTTATGTACTTGTACTCAACAGAAAACCCTACACCTGTTCCACACATAAGAATATACATTGTTTCATCAAATGAACGTGGTGAATCAACTGGAAGGAACGCACAATTGTATCCCGCTACATTGTCTCTGCTTAAAGCTGCCCCTGCAGTCATAACGGAGCGCATTGAGGGCATTACATTTCTTTTAAATACACCGTCTTTTAATTCCGCAACAAGCTTTTCATCTGGAATATAATTATAATTATCTTTTAGGCTAGTCAGCATAAATGAAAAATATCTATCTACTGTTTCTCCCCATGTCTCTCTTCTACCATCAGACTCTACCCATTTTGCATACCTAGATAAAGCAATAAAGTTTTCATAAGGGTTTTCAATAGTTCTTGACATTTTAAATACGACCTTTTCTCCGCCTTGCGGTGCTAATTTTATTTGAAGTCCTAGTGTATCAAACTTTTATTTAACGGTCTATAGCTATTCAAATTTTTTAAAAATATGATCAAAAGCATTATTGGTTAACTGCAACCAGTTATATTCTTGATGAATTTTAGTTGACTGGGCGTAGTAGTATCCTGCATATGCATTAAAGTCTATTGCAACATCTCTCATTAATTCAATTAAATGTTGTCTGTCTGGCTCAAAAACTAATCCAGGCAAATTTAAAAACTGAGATTTAGTAAGACTTGATTTTAATCTTAGTGGTCCTAAAAATTTAGAGTACTGAGCCCAGCCATTGGTGCATATTGTTGGCATTCCAGTAGCCATTGCTTGAAGAGGGATAAATCCAAAACCCTCTCCATAGCTTGGATAAACAAGAACATCATGGTCATGATAAAGTTTTACAAGGTCTTCTTCAGACATTTCATCTGTTATTATTTTTATGTTTTTATAAATTTGGTCTGGCAATCCTACTATCGATTTATTTATATAGTTGTCATGAACCCTTGTTGTGTTATTTTTATGTGCTTTAATTGTTAAGGAATAATTTGGATTATCTCCATATAAGGAAATGAATACATCTAGAACCATCTGTCCAGCTTTTCTTGGTGCAGGCTCTCCTACATGTAAAAATTTTAGAACGTCTCCTTGTTTTCTACGTCTTGGTTCCCAGATTTTATCTATACCGTGAGGGAAAACTTTAATTGGTTTTTTAATACCTGCGTTTTCATAAACTTCAGCATTCCAATCAGATGTTGCCCAGTATTCATCAACTAAGTTCATATGAGGCTTCCATGTTTCTGGTATCACAGTTGATTCCCACGGAGTGTAACCAATTTGATATTGATTTTTATGCATTTTAAATTGAAATGGTTGACAAAAATTTATTTGTGCTGGTGGCTGGGGTGATCCATAATAAACCTTATGTCCAAGCGCATTTAAGCTTTCTATGATATTAGAAGACGCATAGCCATAGCCTGTTGCTCTAGTTAAATTAACATTAGGCGTAAAAAATGATAAATTCATGATCTTCTTTCTAGTCAACTGACTTGACAGTGGTTTATAATCAATGTTATGATTATAGTTCGTTATCTCTAGAGGAGGAAATGCCAATGGAGAATATAAAACAGCAGTTTAGCAATTTAGTTCAAGAATGGACTGTAATCATAATGGTAACATTATTTTTATTTCCTGTACAGCCAGCTAATGCGTTACCTGCAAAAACTTTGGTGAAAACTGAAGCCCAATTAAAGCAAGAAGTTTTAGATAGTTTTAGTAAAGAAATTTACAAACATTCTGAGATGCTTACAGACGAAAAGTTAAAACTATTACTTGAGACTGTAGGATTCGAAGGAGCGGGCCTTAAAAAAGCCTGGTCCATAGCAAAGCGTGAATCCAATGGAAGACCGCTTGCATATAACGGGAACAAGAATACAGGAGACAGTTCTTATGGACTGTTTCAGATAAATATGATTGGGGATCTCGGTCCAACAAGACTTGAGAAATTCAATCTACAGAGTAACAAAGAGTTATTCGACCCAGTAACAAACGCAGAGATAACGTACTATATGACCGATGGCGGCACGGATTGGTCGGCTTGGAAGGGCATGACCCCAAGGGCTAAGGAATGGCTTACGCAATTCCCTAACGATGTAAAGAAATAAGGGGTTATGCAAAAGATACAGTATGTATCCAAGTATATATCATTATCAGAGGAGGGCCTTGTTCCTAGACTTGAATGTCCTATGGATCAGGGCTTTCTTCTGCCCAATCAAACGCATAATGATATAATTTTCTTATACTGCCTTTCTTGTGACTACACAAATTATATTGGTGCAACGTTTTATCAGGACCTAGTAGAAAAAGTAAACAAAAATGAATCCGAGCCAAATTCTATCTTTTAATAAAGTTAATGATGTGACGCATATTGCTAAAATAAAAATGCCATATTTTACAAAAAATAATTTACACATAAATGCTAATGATAAATGGCTATTTACTAAAATTCTTTTAAATGAAATTCCTAAAGATCTTTCTAACAATATTCATTTTGAAGGCAATGTTTTATTTTTGCCTTTGGGTGGAAGATATTATCATGACTTTGTAGAAATATTTCCACAGATTTTAACATTAAAAAAAATCAACGAAGATTTTAAAGTTGTATTTTTTTGCATTAGTGATGAAGCAGCTGTGACTCATTCCGAATACGCTCCTCCACATTTTACAAAAATTATTGATGGTATCTATGACTCTATGCACAAAAACTATAAAGGCATGACTTTTAAATACATGAAAGATATTTTAGATAATTTTGAAATAAAATTCCAATGTCTAGTTTGGGAAGAAGGAATGACTTTTTCTTCTGATGCATCCTATATGTTTTATTATGATAGGGACAGCTTTGGGGCCCAAGGTATTGATCCAGCAATTGAGACCATATTCCAAAATGAAAAAATATCAAAAGAGTATATATATCATTCTTATTTAGTTACTGGTTTATCTAACTTGCAAACATTTTATTCATATAAAACAATATTAGAAATGTTTCCTAAAAATAAAACAATAAAAAATAAAAAAATATTTATTGGAAGAAAGCAACATGTTTTTATAGACAGGCTTATAGAAAATTACAATGAGCTTGAAGCATTTTTTAATTCTTTAGGCTATGAGACCATTTATCTTGAAGACTACGACCTTTTTGATCAAATAAAAATTTGTCAGGAATCTGATTTTATCTGTTCTCTCGCAGGAAGCAGCTTTATAAATTCATTAATGGCAAACAAAAATACAAAATTATTAAAAATACACACTGGGGATCAAATTAATTTTACTGCTTACACGTATGTTGCTTCAAAATTAGAGTTGGACATGAAAGAAATTTATTGTGAACCAGATGGCATAAAAATTATTAATTACTTAAAAAATAATAATAGCGAATTTATAAAAATATTTTTAAGAGAGGAAAATTATGGAAAATAAAGAATCTTCAAATTTAGAAGATAATTTGCCTATGGTAAATTATATAATGCTTCACAGGATTTATGATATCTTGACCCTTTTGGCTGACAAGGTTGTAGGTGGTGAAGAAATAAGTAAAATGGTAGAATATCATAAAGAAGGTTATCTACTAGGACCCGCTCCAGCATTCAGTGTGGCGGAAAATAATCAGGAGGAAATATAAGATGGATAAAGAAAAAGTTGTACACGCAATGTTAGAAAAAGTTCAAAATGACACTAGATCAGCATGTGTTCAAAGCGGAATGGATCTAATGGAAATTGAACAAACAATTATAAAGAATCAGCAAGGTTTACTTTGGACCCTTTCAAACCTTTATGACTTTATTATTGAAAAAGATTTATTTAAAAATTAATCTATTGACTTATTGTTATAGTTAATATACAATAATATTAAGGTTGAGTTAACACTCCCTTATGTGCTTATGCACAACAAAACCCAATCGGATCCGCCTCTGATTGGGTTTTGTCATTATCGGGTGTATAATATATATATGAGCCCAAGACATTTTTCAAAGGTAATGCACAGCCCTTATTTTCAGTCTGATCATTATAAGGAAGAGTCTCCTGGCGGCATTTTAGAAACAAGAATTGAAAACTTTTTTAAAAAAATTTTTAAAAAGGAAAAACTAGAAAAGAAAAAACAGTGAATTCTCTTGTAAAAACTTTTGGCTCTATAAACATAATTGAAGACTATATATCAAAAGATACATGTGATTTTTTAATTAATATCTACAATGACTCATTTACAGAAACTCCAAATAAAGGAATTTTAGGTGGACCATCTCAAGGTCTTGATTATGCTTGGACAGTTGGCCCAGGTTCACCATTTCCTCCATACTCAGCAAATAAAAATAAAAACATTGCGTCAGATTTAATAACTAATATAACCAACAGTATGGGTAGATCAATTTCTAACTTTTATTCTGAATCCGTTGACCTAAGAACAATATTTTTAAGTAAAATGATTACTGGTGCAAAATTACAAGAGCATTACGATAACTATGAGCCTGGCGGAAAAGAGTTTTATGCTCATGGAACAGATGCAGAAACAATTGATAAAATTGGATTTGAGTCAGACTGGTCGGCTCTTTTATATTTAAATGATGAATATCAAGGCGGAGAAATAGAGTTTCCGCAATATGATTTAAAATTAAAGCCTAAGCCAGGAACTTTTGTATTCTTTAAGGGAGACATGGACGCCTTACATTTTGTAAATGAGGTTACTGGGGGAAATAGAATTAATCTAATTACATTTTATTGGCGTACAGAATACAGAAAACAATATTTTGAAGCATTAGCCTCTAAGAGCATCTAAAAATAGCTCTGCATAATGCATATGTCTATGTGAACCAAAATGAGCTTGATGATGCCCATGCTCACGATCTAGGGCAAGATTAAAATGTTTAAGTTCTGACATTTCTTTGTGACACTCAAAAATACATGTGCATTTTTCATTTAATTCATATTTATGTAAATGGAAATTATCAATTTCTTTAGAGGAATCGCTTTCCCAATTGTTATTTTCTATATCAACAAATCCATTATAATAATTTGAATTCATTGTGTTTAATTTTTTTATTGCATCATGAGCAGAGTACATCCATGTTGACCATACAAACTTAATTCCCGCTGTTTCGCAATATTGTTCTAAAAACATTATACTTTTTAGAGACGTCCAGTAAGCTATCTCTATGGGAAGAACGTCTTCTGCAAAATGAGGTGCCTTTGAATATTTAGGCCTATCTTCTAAAATTGCGTACCTACTTAAATGAAGTTCTTGAAGAATTTTCTCTTTATTGTCTATAGAATTCTTGGATATAAAAATATTATTATTTATAGGAACTCTCATTCTTTCAAAATTTGGGAAAAGACACATTAAAATTTTTGGATGGCCATACTCTTTAAAATAGCTATAGATATTAGAAACTATTTCTTCTACCGATATACCAGCGATTGAAATGTTAGCGTATGTGCTGTTTAATTTATTTGCAACAACTGTCCCCCAAATAAAATCTTCTGGCAAGCCCATACCGTATGTTACAGAGCAGCCAGAATATAAAACATCAACATTTTTCTGAAACTCTGGGGATCTGTAAAATTTTGAATTTAAAGAATACAATGTTTCTTTATCATAGAATTCATCTTTTCCTTCTGGGATTCCATATCCATTGTGTCTATTTTTTGGTTCAGATAATTCATTAAAACAAAGATCTTTTATTTGCTGTTGGGAAAAATTATAATATTTATTTTTTTCTATATCATTAACAATTGCCAAGCTTATGTCTGTGTGTGGCAAAGGATTTGGTGCAACAAAAAAATCACCCATTAGTAAATATAATCGCCTCTACCAGACAAATCTTTTTTCAAAAAATCTATTTCTTCTTGAGATAAACCAGAAGAATCTTTTGTTTTGCCTAAAACAGTGTTTGCCCAGTGTTGCTGCACATGCAAGTTGACATGCTGGCTTCTATTATTTTCTTGTCTTGAGTAAAATTGAGATTTTGTGTATTCTAAAGCATCTAAATTAAACATTGATTGATAGTGTTTGATATGAGGAATGTTTTTGATAAACTCATCTGAGTAATGGCTCCAACATGTCCAAGTTAAATCAATTCCCAGTTGATCGCACATGGTTTCAAACATACGCATAAATATTGCAAAGTTTGCTAGGTTGTTTAAGAACTGTTGCTCTGTCAACAGTGGACCATTAACAAATCCACTCCAATCCCTATCCTGCATTTCCTTTTGAGAAAGGTACATCATTGTATCTGGGTAGCAGTTATCCCAGTATGAGTTAGCTCTAAAATCGTATTCAACCATTCTTTCAATGTTTGGCATATTGATATAGATCCTGTCTGGCTTACCAAACTTTTCTATATAGCCAGAAATATTATTAACAATAACATGCCAACTTGCTCCAGATATTGCAAGTCTGTAAAAACCAGAAAGCTTTTCTGTTTTGCATAATTCATTGTAGGCAATCTTTGACCAATTGTCTTCTATGTTTGCGCCAAAGCCAAATGTCTCAGAACATCCAGAAAATAGTACGTGTAGCCCATCATGCTTGTCTGTAAAATCATCGGATCGGTGTCCATAATTGTTCATGATGTAGGTAATGTTCTCATCTTTTTCCCAGACAGAGTCTTCATTACCAGCAAAGTAATATGTCTGATTGTAAGTAGAGTCATAAGGAGTATTTGGATTAAATCCAGTCTCATAGTTTGGAACTGCCTTGACCTTAGCTATTTCTCTAGCTAATTCACCCCAATTTACCGTTGAGCTCTGAAATGGCTTTAGTTCTTCTTTTTCTTTATCAATAACATGCATGTAAGAAGTTTCTCGTTGAGGCGGGGTATGGGTTGGTCTTGCCATAATGTTCCTAATCTATATGTAAATAGTCTACTTTAGACGTATTTAGTATAACATAGAGTGCGAAAAAAAGTGCGGCGGCGGTAGAAGAACATTTTAATGATTTAAGTCCCGTTTACCAAAGTATCTATTATATAAATCATTAGATGTGAACTCGTACAAAATATCCATTAGCAGTTTACACTGAGAATGGGATTCTAGGTACCAGATGTCACAATACCCTTCAGATGCATTCAAACATTTGGCTAAATGGCCTTGTAGCCCTTCTATGACCCATTCCAGAGATGCTGAGGCATAGTCAGATTCAGATATATAGTAATTTTGATTATTGACTTTAACTTCAGCTAATACACTGGCTAATTGGTCTACTAAGATCTGATTTAACACTAGAAGGTTTCTTCGTCTATATCTTCAAATAGATCAAAATCGAATGCTTCTGAGAATCCCGCTTTTTTTAAAATTGAAAATAGCATGTATCCAGAAAACATTGCTGTTACCAGCAATGCCAACATTCCTATAAATTTATTTTTCATATATTATCCTAGTCAACTGAGATTATATTACTGTGTAGTAGGGATACTGGGATTTGAACCCAGAATCTATTGCATATAAGACAAGTGCTTTAACCATTAAGCTATATCCCCTTGGGATTAGCCTATTATGTAGTACATGGATCCAATAATAAAGGTTATTACTATTACCACCGCCACTGCAATTATTGTTTTCATTTCCCGCCCTTAATTAATTTTTCAATGCAATGTGTACAGTAATTCTCAAGTATACCTTTAGCGTTAATACGCTCTACATATTTTGGGTTTTCACAAAAGTCACATTTCATAAATCTATTGTACCATAATTCTAGTTGACTGTAATATTTACTTATTGTAAAATGTTAAAATAATATTTTTTCAAGTATCACTTGATCTTAGGTCTTAGGTCTTAGGTCTTAGGTCTTAGGTCTTACTATATATTTAATATTTATTATTTATTGATTTACTGACCCCCCGACCCCCCTATTCGAAGTATACTATTTCTATTTTTCATGTCAAGCTTTTCAGATTTCATAAAATGTTAATATATTTTTATCTTGTATGATACATAGTAAAAAAAAGAAAGAAAAAAACGGATAGTCCGCCCATAATGTCCAAATTGGTATAGTTTGTCTACCCTAATGTGATACTAATCACAAAGATTTATTTCCGACACGCCCGAAAAACAGGTATAAATGTCAGACCCCCCTGCTATGCTTAAAGTATAAAGAAAATCAAGAAAGGTTCTTGATAAAGAAAGGAGTCAGATAATGACTCAATTAACAGAAACAATCTATAGCACAATCGTGCATGAATTTCACAATGGTGGAGTTAAATCCTCTTATGGATTAGATGCCTATACACGCAAGGCGTTATTGCGTGACCTACTTAGTAGCAAGGCTTGCTACTGTATTAACTGTATCTCTAAGGAGGTTAAATAATGACTAACTCAATTTTTGGTCAAGGTTTCGCTAAGGTTAGCGACTACCCTAAAGGTTTAATGAACCTCTGCCCTTGCGGGCAAGTAGTGTTAGCACCCGCTAACTATCACGCAGGTTTCCCATGGTGGGAAAACCCTAACAAGTGTAAAGAGATGTGGGATAACTCACACTCTGCCTAACGGCGTGTCGCTATACAATGTCAGCCTAATCGGCTATAATTCCTACTATAACAACTAACGAAAGAAGGTCAGAGATGAACCTAGAAGAATACAAGGCGCAAGTAGAGGCGCAACGCAAGGCGAGCCTATTGAAGGCAATCGCAACAATGTCAGAGGCTAATGATAAAATGTCCTCACTATTCAACACGAAAGAGGCTAACTAATGTCATACGCATACTCATACGATACTAACTCAATCTCTAAATGGAATACCATTCAAGAAGATGTCGCAGACCAATACACTTACCTAGATGAGGTAGATGAAGAAGAAGAACCGCTAGATGAATTCAATGATGAAGATGTCGAGCAACTAGAAAAACTATACGCACTAACATGGGAGAACTAATAATGACTATCACTTACTCGCTATGGGACGGCGCACAATTCTTAGGTTTCTTTACCGCTACTAGCGCAGATGAAATGCTAAAAGTAGTAGAGGACTTACAGAAAGTTTCTAAAAATGTAGTAGCACACTTACGAAAGGTAGAACAGAACTAATGACTATTGAACTAAACGAATACGGCTTAATGATTGACCTAGGGGACTTTCTCTATGTATCCCAATCATGGGCGTTTATTATCTTGTCGGTGCTAGGTGCTACAATCTATAAAGTAATCAAGAGAAAGAAGAATAAGTAATGAAAGAATGTAAAGTAATCAACTGTAGTAATACCGATTTAGTTTATAGCGGTATAGATGCACTAATGCTAGGCGGTATAGCAACCGAGACCTATTGCTACTCATGCGCTAATGCGTATAATCAAATAGATAACGCTATGACACTACTAAGAGATAAGGCTAATGCGTAATGAATAGACTACTTACTACACTAGTGCAACTAGGTATCGGTATCCCCGCCCTATACATGGGGCGTATCGTATGGAATGACTTTATTAACGAAATGAAGGAGTTATTTAATTGAGATCAGAATTAGAAAAAGACTTAGAGATAAAAGAAAGCTTTATAGATTTACTTAATGATGTTTATCCTAGCGTAAAAATCGGTTACTCTACATTCACCCCCGCCGAGATACTAGAATGCTGCGACCCCGTAGCGTTTAGCATAGGGCTTATTGAGCATGAGGACTATCTAGCCGAATTAGAAGATGAGACATAACTCACACTAGGTTAACGGCGTGTCGACTTGACAAATCGGCACGGCGCCCACAATTGTGGCGGCGTCGGGCGTGTCGTTAAGACGGTGATGAAAATCACCCTAGATTCTACGGCGTGTCGACTTGACAGACAAAACGGACATTATCGTGTGACGCTTATCACATGACTTGAGCGTCTCACATCATGGACTTACTGGCTAGTAATGTGAAAATGTCAGCCCTATCCGCTATAATTGCGGTATCAACAAAACGAAAGGCGGACACCAAATGTCAGCAAATGTCTACACAATAGAACACCTACTAGTAGGAACACAGTATCGCTCAAAAACTTTAACGGGCGAAATCATCTCAGCAGAGATACACCCTAAAGCAGTTTGGTATCAGGGTTGCGAAAGTTATTTGGTAGAAGTGCGACCAAGCAATTTTGGAAAAACAGTATGTCGCACAGTAGCAGTAAAGGTAAGTGAATAATAATGGGATACATTGAATTTGCAAGAATAAATGAAGAAGGCGTTTCTTGGGTAGATTTATCCGAAGCAACACCAGATGAATTATTTAACATTGAAATCGGATTACTAAATGAAGGGGCGTTTGAATAATGTCTAAGATGAAAGAATACATAGAAATAATTGCGGCTAATTGTGATGAATGCGGTGGCGCAGGATTTGTTTTTTTCGGTGATGAAAATAATTATGATGTCGAGCCTTGCGATTGTATTGCAGAAATTTCAGATGAACTAACAGTAGATTGGGTAAATGAATAATGTATAAAATAACTATTGCTTATGACTCAAACACTCCTCATTGGACTAAGCCGTACAATGATGAAATGGAAGCATGGAAAGATTTCTTTTCTTTTACCGATTGGGGTTTTGCTAATGAATTCTCAACTGTAAATATTTACACGCCAGCAGGAAAATGCTACACAAAAGTTTTTTATCGTGAAGGACGAAAGGTTGTAACAAAATGACAATGACAAGAAAACATTTCGAGGCAATTGCTGAAATCTTAAACTATAATTCAGATAAAACGCACCCCGCTGTTTTTTCTAAAATGGTTTTAGACTTTGCAGAATTTTGTGCAAATGAAAATGAAAACTTTAATGTAAATAAATTCTATGAAGCGAGTAATTATGTTATTCCAAAACTCTCTTCGAGATAAAGTAAAACGCATTCAGGAATTGCGTCGCAGTAATGCGGCGCAACCTGTTCGCAATAAAAAAAAATACACAAGAAAAATAAAACATAAAAACAAATTTGACAATTAGATCGAAAGCGCCCACAAAAGCTGCGGTGTCGGGCGTGTCGTTAAGATGTGATCAAAATCACCCTGGAAATTGGGGCAGATCATCGGCGTGTCGTAGATAATGTCAGTCCATTCTGCTATAATTCCAATATCTACAAACGAAAGGTCAACTCATGAATAAATGTTCTTCATGCGGTGAGGTTACCTCACAATTTATAACCGATGATGGCGAATACTACTATCCAATGTGCGGGGAGTGCTACTAATGGAATTATTTCACGTTGCTTGCTTAAACTATGAAATTTGTGGAGCGGAAGAAACTTTCGGCTCTATTGAAGAATATGAAATTTATGGCGATGACTATATCTGCGCCGAATGCTATGATTCCGAAGAAATGGAATTCTATGAACTTACTGGCTGGGCTGATTCGGACGCTCTTGCGTCTGCAGGCCATGGAATGGATGAGGATTACTAATGTCAGAGGCACCCGCTATAATTACCCCTATGAAACTTAAACGCTCTAATGATAGAAAGGTGGCTAACCTTGTCACAAAAAATGGAAAGCAAGCCGCAATTGCGAACACGTTCGGTCTCCCTGCAGGAAAGAATTATTCTTGTCCTGGCGCAACGTCTATTTGCGAGAGTGTCTGCTATGCGGGGAAACTAGAAAAAGTATTTCCTAGCGTAAAAGTAAATTTGTTACACAATTGGGAATTGTTACGCAATGCCGATACCGATACAATGCTTATTCTATTGGATGAGATGATTGTTGAATTTATTGCTGATTGTGAAAAGAAAGACGCCCCTAAACTATTTCGTATCCACTGGGACGGGGATTTCTTTAATGATACTTATACCTATGCCTGGAAAGTAATTATTGAAAATCATCCCGATGTTCAATTCTGGGTTTACACTCGTGTAAAATCTGCAGCGCTTATTCTAAAGGATGTATCTAATCTATCTCTTTACTATTCTACCGACGATGAGAATAAAGAAATAGCATTTGATTTGAAAACTAATTCTAAGGTCCGCCTTGCTTATCTAGGCAAGACATTCTCTGCAACAGAAGACACAATGAAAGAATTAACTGGCAAGCCTGGCGCTAAGTGTCCTGAGAATATGAAATCAATTCCACTTATTTCTAGCAATGGGTCCGCTTGTGTATCTTGTGGCCTATGTGTTTACGGTAAAGCGGATATTAGATTCTCTGCGAGTAAAAAATAATGTGGGACGTAATTGGATCCGTGGTAGCTATAGGTTTAATTATAGGTCTTGCAGCTCCTATTGTATTGGGAATAATAATTGTTATAAAACACTAGCGTGTCGACTTGACAAACTTTGATCCGCCCGCAAATATGTGGGGGGTTATCCACAGGTTACGATAGTTATCCACAACCCCTGAATTTTGTGATTAATCTCACAAAAGCTGCGACACGCCCATAATGGATTAGGTAATGTCAGTGGGTTATGCTAAAATACTCTTATCCAACAAACGAAAGGCAACAAATGATAGTAGAACATAACTTAAAGTTCGTAACAGAGTTTAAGGAAGGACACCCTGTAACTCAGCAAATGAAAATGCTTGATGAGACAACTCAAATTGAAATGCTTGAAGGCATGCTAAAAGAATTAGTAGGCTCTCGCTTACAACCAATTCTTGATGAAATAAATGCTAATGGCTCATACGCAATTCTAAAGGTGGCAAAATAATGGGATACACAACAGCGTTAGATTTATCTAATGAATTAGATTTAGAGGTAGCGTTAGGTTATCACTTACAAGGTAATCACTATCCACCCGTTCCACTTTCTATGGTGCAGCCTTGCATTGATGCTATTGATGCATACTATGATGAGGACTATGATAAATTGATCGAAATGCCCGAAGGCGTATCGTATAAAGGCAATACTCATGCGCCCGCTTGGGCTATTATTGAGCAACACCACTTAGATGCGTGGCTGCCTGAGTGTGACTAAGGTCACACAATAACTTTCTCAAATACTGAGATAGGGCTAGACTAATGTCAGACCCCAATGCTATAATACTAACCTACAAGAAAGGAAGCAAAATGACAGTAAATGGATACACTTACAAGGTTGGCGATTTATTCACCACCCTAAAGTCAAAAAAGACAGGAGTAATCAAAGAGATTATTCCTAACGCATCTGGCTCGGTGCGAGTGCTACTAGAAATGCCAACGAAAGAAACTCGTTGGACAACAGTTAGCGACTCAGCCCTAACAGGCGCATAAGACGGAGGCACACACCTTAACAGGGTGCTAAGCCACGAAACAGGGACAGTTTCAGAGAGTGTTCTCGTCCAATGTCGTAAGTAAGAACTCTCTCCCTTCGGGGAAATGTCAGACCCCCCTGCTATACTAATCAACCAACCAACTAACGAAAGAAGGCAACAAATGGCACGACAGAAAGCAATCTCAGTAAAGATAGCAACACCAAAGGTAATCAAGGCACTCGAAACTGCACTAGCAAAGTTAGAGTCAGATTACGCATCACAAGAAGCAAACGAAGCAAAGTATCAGAAATTGCATGAGAAGTGGATTAAGGAACTTTCAGCCTATGCGGTGGAAAACATCAAGAAGGCAGAAAACTTCCGTACTAACTATCGCTCATGGAACAACACCCTGAACATAGATTTCGATTTGACAGTATTAGCAAAGGATTTGCCAACAGAGCCTGAAAAGGATTTCGAGTCAATTTCCGTCTATAACTATCGTGAGCAAAAAGAGGAAATCTCTAATGCTATTCGTATTCTAAAGATGACAGATGAGGAAGTAGTTAGCACAAGCACTTACAATGCGGTTGCTCGTTACCTCTAAATAAAATCGTTCTCGCATAACGATAAATTGCGAACGACCTGAGTAAGTCGCCAAACTGCTCTCCTTCGGGAAACTACTAACAAAGGTAATAAAATGGCTAATCGTTTCAGAATTGAAATCTATGACGCTAACAAACTTAATGATGTAACTATTTATTCCGAACAAGGAATAGATAAAGAATACTTAACTGAATTAGTATTTAGTAACATCAAAAACTTTAATGGAAAAGTTTCTGCGTACGTGTATGATAGTCTAAAAAAGAAAAAGACAACTGCAATGTTTCTTAATGAAGACACAGTTGCTTTTGCAAAATCTAAATCCCCAGCTTTAACTAAATAGATCCATAAAAGGTTTATCCACAGGGGTGTGGATAAGCCCCCAACTACTGCGGGGTTATCCACAGGCTTACGACTGCTTGTGGATATCCCTGGAATTTTGTGAGATTAATCACACGGATCAATTCGGACAAATGACTATCTAATCTAGACAATGTCAGTGGCACCTGTTATAATTACATCAACAACTAAACGAAAGGAAATAAATCCATGGCTCATAATCTAGAAATGGAAAACGGCGAAGTTGCTTTTGCTCTTCGTGGTGCCCCTGCATGGCACAATCTCGCTAACCGCATCTTTACACAAGATGAGGAAGTAACTACACAAACAATGCTTGAAGAGGCAAAGTTAGCAAATTGGAATGTTCGTCTATCTCCAATTACAAATCACATTGACGAATCATGGAATGATGTATCTAATGCATCTCTCGTAATTCGTGACAACCCATTCAATAAGGGCACTGATGTTCTTGCTACTGTTGGCAAGCGTTACAAGCCTGTGCAGAATGAAGAACTATTTGCATTCGCTGATGCAATTCACGATGCCAATGCTGATTGCCGTTGGGAATCTGCTGGCTCACTAAAAAAGGGTAAAGTAGTTTTCGGAACTGTGGACATTCCACGCACAATGGTTCTTGACCCACAAGGCGCTAACGATGAGACAAAACTTTATCTTATCGTATGGACATCACACGACGGTTCTGTTGCTGTTCAAGCAGCCGTTACACCTGTTCGTGTTGTATGCCAAAACACGCTAAACCTTGCAATGAAGAATGCTAAGCAATCTTTCAAGATTCGCCACACGCAATCTGTTGAAGGTCGCATTCAAGTTGCTCGTGAGACTCTTGGTCTTGCTCTTGGATACTTTGATGAATTTGAAAAAGAAGCGCAGGCTCTTTATGCTCAGTCAATTACTGATGCAGAATTCTCAAAGTTAATTCGTTCAATCTATCCTAAGCCTGAGAAAGATTTAAAGGGCGCAATGAAAAAGTGGGAAAACAAAGTTGTTCTCCTAGATGAGTTGTATCATAACTCACCAACTAACGCTAACATCAAGGGAACAAAGTGGGGTGCATTTAATGCACTAACTGAGCGCCTTGATTATTATCGTTCGGGTCGTGGCAATGGTGAAACTCTTATGGCTGGCGCTAGTGGTTTTGACCCTGTGCTAACTGCTGAGAAAAACAAAATCAAGAAATTGGTTTCTGCTTTCTAAATAAATAAAATCCTGAGCATGATTTAAAACTGCTTTCAAGATTCCATAGATCAATTGGTTAGATCGCTACCCTGTCACGGTAGAGGCTACGGGTTCAAGTCCCGTTGGAATCGCATCTCAAGCTATGAGATGCCCGCAAAGGTAAAGGCAAAAAAAGTGTGTTACGACTCACATAAAATTTCCCTGGAATCTATTGATAATGTCAGTGGGTTCGTGTATAATTCTCTTCATGACCAACGAACTAATATCAAGTAAATATACATTTATCTGCGACCCAGATGAGTGTGATTGTCTAATCGAACTAACATCATCGGACGGGTTTGGATTCCCTTCTGGTGTGACAGAGCTCACATGCCCGTGTGGTCGCAAGACCACATTAGTGTCAGTGGAGCATGCTACAATACAACCAACAAACCAAACGAAAGAGGAAAAAATGGAAGAAACAACTGTAGGAACTATTAACGACCTGCTTACACCTTACAACCCTGATATGTTAGTAACATACAAAAAGATTAGTGGTTATTCTGATACAGAATTCCTTACTGATAAGGTTCGCAACATTGAATGGGAACTCCACAACGCTAGAACTAATTCTAAAGCGGTATCTGCAATTCAAAATAAGATTAGTTTAGTTAAAGATATTATCACCGAAGCATATGCTGATTCACTTGACCAAGAAACACTTCAGGCAATTGCTGAAGCACTTGAAATTCAACTTACACGTGAAGTTGAATGGTCTGCAACAATTGAGGTTAGCGGAACATTAACAATTGATTTGCTTGAGAGCACAGTTGATGATGTCGAACAAGAAATCTACGACAATCTTTATGTTGACTCACAGAACGGTCAGATTGAAATTGTTGATACTGAAGTAACTAATGTAAGGGAGAACTAATGTACTTTGAACTTACTGCTCCCGATAGGCTATCTCTCGAGATGGCTTATTGGGATGCACAAATCACTGGGCTTGACCCTGAGTTTATGCCACCGTTGACTTTCAACATTGGAACTGGTAGTATTGAGAAAGTAAGTCGCATTCGTGACAAGTATAATTTAAAAGAATCATACTGGTCAGACAAAGAAGCGACAGGATATTAGGAGATAAAATGTCAGATTATAAAGATGGATTTCAAGACGGGTATAAGTTTGCTCGTGAAGAGATTATGGAAAAACTATCAGAGATTGATATTGCTGACATTGACTCTTGGATCCTTGACCGTCTTTCCGAAATGATTGAAGGAAATCAACTATGATGGCTGAATGGCTTAAGTGTGACCAATGTGCGGCCCAAGCTATGTGGGAAGCAAAGAAAGATACAATGTCTCTTTATTTTTGCGGACATCATAAAAACAAACAGGGCGAGTCACTTGTGGACTGGGCCCATGAAATGGTACAATTACTCAACTACGAAAAAGAAATGGCGGAATAAAATGGGAGATAGAGCAAACTTTGGGTTTACAGATTCCAAGGGAGATACGTTATATCTATATGGACACTGGGCTGGATATCAAATGCTAGCCAACCTTGCTACTGCTGTAGAGGCAGCACGAGGTCGGTGGACAGATGAATCATATGCCACACGTATTTGTGTGTCACAATTAATCGGAGCACAATGGCCACAAGAAACTGGCTGGGGTCTCAGCATTAATCGATTAGGAGATAACGAACATAAGGTCCCTGTTATTAATTGGCAGGCTAGAACGTTTACTCTATATGAGGAAGACCTAACCACGGAAGTGTTTCATACAAGTTTAGATGCATTTGTATCTAAATACAGTCAACCAGTTATGGTATAATTAAACTAGGACTAAGGTCCTGGTTTTAATAGGAAATATAATGGTGCATCTATCAGTCTGCGGGCCAGGTGCTAAGTAAAGCGGGTTTATTTCTTTCGTTGGAAATCCAGGCAGCCATTCTAAGACCCCCAGGTAAGATCTGGGGGTTTTTCTATGCCCGCAAAAGCTAAGGGTAAAATATTTCTTTTAAGATGTCAATAGCAAATCGCCTGAAATTCTGTGATCTTGACCACAAAGCTGAATCATGTGGCATGTATCACATGACAATTCTATTCCATTTGTCAGTGGTCCATTGTATAATTGGAACATATCAACGAAAGGATATAATATGCCAAATTGGGTGTATAACGGTTTAACTATTGAGGGAAATCCTGACCAAGTTAAATCTTTAATTAAACAGATGAATAAGCCATTTGTTTATTCAATTACTGCAGTAGGTGATTTATCATATGATGTCAAGCAGACTAAGTATGTTAATCCTATCTTTGCTTTTCATAATATCTATAACTATAGAGATGCTGGTATTACTGATGAGGTATATCATGGACAGCCTCCTCGTTCCGCCGACTTTTCACAAGCAATGAAGTTTGAGACCAATGACTGGTACAACTTTAATGTTCGTGAGTGGGGAACTAAATGGGATGTAGCCGTATCTGAGGATAATAAATATCCTGATACATATATGGAAGAATCTGAGAATGGCGAGAACTATGTAGTCTATTATAACTTTAACACTGCATGGTCACGACCTCTTGGTGCTATCTCTAAACTATCTGCACAATACCCAACACTACTATTTACTTTATCATATGAAGAAGAAACAGGCTGGGGTGGAGAAATGGAATTCCTCCGTGGTGAAGTTATCTCAGAATCAGAATACGAAAACCAATGTCGTGATTGTGATGCAACAGACCAAATGGAATACTGCGAAGAAGACTGCGGAGAAATCTGTGGCAACTGCAATTGGCTTGGCGAGGCAGACCTAGAGGCTGTAGCAAAATGTCAGACCCATAAGATATACTTAGACACTAAAGTACCCGAATATCGAAAGGCGGAGGCAAAATGAAAATAGAATCATTAGATGTACTAAAGGCTCAAAAGCAAATGTCAGAAGCAAATGTAAGTTTTCTAGAGAATGAAAACCAAATGGTAATTGACGCAATATATTCAGAGATTGGCGAAATGCTAGTTGAAGATTGGGTCAATTCCAATTTAGATGAAGGGCAGATGTATGCAGATTTTAGATTTGCAGAAATGTCAGATAACAATTACCTAAAAGGTAGATTTAATCAGTTCTATGATTTAAATGCAGGCGACCAATACTATTTAGAATGTGAGGAAGAATGATTACTACACAGGAACTAATTGATTATATGTATGATGACAACTTGACACATTTTGATGACAGAGACACATCAGATGATTGTGATTGTTATATTCACATAACACTCAACACTATGATTAAATATATGGAGGCAATAGAATGCTAGGTTATACTAAAACAGATCTTGATGAAATGGGAAATGCTTGTCATGATGCTAAGTTATTTTATATCATGAAGTCAGATGTAACCCATGTTGACCAAGACCCTTTAGTTGAAGGCTTATTGAAAGCACAAGACTTTTTGGAAGGTCTTTGGGCGGAGGGTTATTTTGACTAAGTCATCAGCATTTATAGAATACATGAAGATTCATTTAATTAGTCTTAACCAGGACTTAGAGGATGCACGTAATAATGTTGCCTTAAATGAAGATGAATACTTTGAATCAGATAATTTTTATATGGGAGCAATTGACGCAACCGAACATTTATTGTCAGTGGCTACTGATATAATGAACTCTACTAACGAAAGGGTATAAAATGAATGCAGAAGACATTGGGCTCCCGCCCCATTTGCAACGTTTGGTTAATGCTGGAGTATCGGGCCTTGACATTATGCACGGTGAACTAAAGAATCTAATGCTCATTGCTGAGCAAGACTTGGCAGACGCAATCGAACGGGAAGAAGAGACCGAAGAAGCAATGGACTCTATGGTCCGTACTGAATGCGAGGGCCACCTAGACGCCCTAGTAGCATTATATGAACTAACATATCAACTATCATTTGCGATTGGAGCACGGACACTATGAAGCCTGAAGACAAAGATAAACTAAACGAATGTTTAAAAATTCTAGACACCACGGACCTAGGGCTTTCTATGGTCTGGCTATGGACTTGGTCGACAATTGGCAACATCCTAGAGGACGAGACATACAAGGCTAATGTTACCAAGGACCAAATGTGGGAGCACCTGTGTGAGGCTGTAGAGGCAGGCCAGGGGTTCTCTCTAGAGTGGGGTGCAGAACAGCACCAAGAGGAAGTACTTGATTGGATGTTAAGCAGGGACTACATCGTGGACCCTGAAGACCTAGATGAAGAGGAGGAAGAAGATGAAGATGAGTGACAGGTATGTGAACGATCAATTAAATACAGCCCAAAAGCTTTTGTGGGGCGGATCAGAAACTGAGAACATTGAGGCCCACAACATCATTGCTAAATTAATTAAAGATCGTGAAGATCTAATTGAAAATTCGTAGGGGCAAAATAAAGCTGTTACGACACAACTAAATAAAGGCGTGAAATCTATTTACAAATTCGTAAATAGTTGGTATAATTAATATAAATGACATCTCTTGAAAGGAGATTTAAAATGGCAACAAAGCGTGAATATCTAAAGTCACAAGGCATTACAGTAGGTGTACGTGGTCGCTTCTCAGGAGCAGCCAAGGTAGCTCTAGCGGAGGCTGCAGCAAAGGGAATCACATTTACAGCAGAGGTTCCAGCAGGTAAGGCAAAGTAATTTAAGCAAAGGTGGCAGGGCTGTTGGTCCTTGCCACCTTTTGCTTTTCTTGATATAATAACGGGTTAGACAAATAGGCGGAGGCGGAAATGGCTAGAAAATCAGATGAAGAAAAACTAGTAGAACAGATACATAAAGCATTAGATAACTATTGGTTTAATATACCATTGTTTGCCAGTTTACTTATAGATGAAAACAATTACTACAATAATAAGATTGCTGAAATGATTATACATATCTCAGACTACATGTCAGTTCAATATATCAAAGCATGGGAACATGGGACAGTATCAGAAGGTTTAACAATTGGAGCATATGTAAAAGAAATGCTCGACTTGAAGAAGTTGGAAGAATAGCCCAACATCATCCACAAATTAGATCCACATCCTTATCCACAGGGTGTGGATTTTTTTTTGATCAAGGCGTGGAATGTGGGGCAAATTTTCTATTTACGAAGGCTTGACAAATTCGCCTGAAAATGCATATAAATGTCGACAAATGTATATACAATGTATATTAAATCTAATAGAATGTATGCACAATTGGCCAAAATTTGTCAGAATTTTTATATGAAATCTATTGACAATGTGGGCAAAATATGCCCTTTACGAAGCATTGACAAGTATCCCTGAATATGATAGGGCATGTCCTCCAAATAAAAACATTACGATGGCCCATGCGGATCGTTCAATTACATATGTATGTTTAACTAGATGTATCTATAGTATATTGGATATAATCTATAGTATATATTCTCCACTATGCTCCACTTTACTCCACTATATAAGCCTTCTAAGGGCTATATGAGACTGGAGAAAGGGGAGGGGGATATAGGAGTTAAGACCAAATTGCTGTAAATTCTACAGCTATCTTACTGCACATTCCAGACATATAAATGGGTCATCATTAGCCTTGAAATAAATATTATTACATTCGGAGCATGCTACCCTATATGGCTCTTTTTTAGCAAACTGACTATATGATGATTCAAACTTATTCATTTTTTACGCACCGCAATAACAAATGCAATTAATATAATTATTGGTACCCAAAATACTATGATTGCTAAAGCTGCTAATGACTCCATTACTTACAACTTATGCAGTAATATGGAGCACGAAGGTTTTCTGGAGCAGTGTATCCAGATCGAGCACATTTATGGCATGTAGCCTTAATTAGATTAGATTGTTCTATATCAAAGGTAAATGACCTTGTGTAATATAGTTTAGTTAAATACCATGTGATTAGTATAGCTAGTATTGTTATCATTTTTAGGCCTCCCCGCTTTTTTCCCAATATGGGATTCCGTTTTCATCATAATCAGATCCTAATCTGCTAAGCAATTCCTGAGTATATGGATCTATTTTCCATGCTTCCAGCATGGGCTGCAGATCACTTTCATCGTATGTTCGTCTAGGTAACATATCATCATCCATGGCACCACAATTAAAGCATGTGACTTGACCATCAAGGTCTAATTGATAGTCACATCCATATTTAGTACATAGGGCATCGCTCATATAGTAATTATACTATATGGATGTAGTTTTAGTCAACTAGATTAACAGTTATGGGTTAATCCACATACAGTGCATATGCTATCTACAACAACGCAATCATCACACCAATCTGTGATCCTATCTGTTTTTTCTTCTAATTCCATATATGCTTATAGGTTATTTAATATACCCATTACTTTACCCTTGGTTTAAATACGCCATTCCAAGAAGCTTCTGGTTCTTCTGGAAGTCCAGTCGATTTATTAATTGGAACACAATTAGGAACTTTTTTTCCGCCTTTATTCTTCATGCCTACCTGCTTATAACCAGTCCAGCAAGCTTTTTCCATGTTATTCCATTTGTCGACATGCTCATCATCTGACTCATAGTTCTTTGATATATCTTCATCTGAGAGCTCTTGTGTGTTATCCATAAATCTATTCTACCATTTCTGCTTTCCTAAGCCACTCATCTTCCCATAGGCCCATCAAGGAATTGTTCCCGATATCATCAAAATAATAACGGTTTAGCTTATCGTTATATGTCCATCCATACCAGGTATCACCTTCACACCAACTTAAAGATGCTGTTTGCATTGCCTCTGGGTCTCTCATAATACCCTTTAAATGATCATACATATGAACTTCTTCAAAAATAGCTTCTCTCAAAGATGTAAATCTAAATATTTTATTAACTAGCCAATCAATCATATTATTCGTTTCCATATCTTGCAATACTTGCTGCCCTGTGAAAATCACAGTTGCACGAACTATTCATTAGATAAGAGCATTGTCCTTCTATATCTAAAGCTATAGACTCTCTCATCTGTTGTTCTTTTGCTAATATTTTTTTATTTACTATTCCAGATTTTCCACCATTTTTAGCTTTATATTCTCTAACCTGTTTAATTCTAGTTTGATTCTCGCCTAAAGGATCGTGTACATGACACCAGCTATTTCTAGAAGCTTCTCCAACGATGGGACATTTTTTTCCTTTTGCAGTAATTGCTGGGCACTTAATCATCTTTTGGGTCCTTTTCCCATGTAAGTTTTCCATCTTTATATACTGGCCAATATCCTAATGAACGCCAATCCATTTTCATAATCTTAGGTTCTTTCATATGTTGAGTATACTATATCTGACGGGTACCGTCAATGGGGTCTCTACCGCCGCACTTTTTTCGCACTATTTGGTCAATAGGGATCTAATTTTATATATATTATAATTTAGCTTCAGGTGAAGGAATCGGACCTTCATTATCAGTTTCGGAAACTGCTCTACGACCATTATAGGAACCTGAATTATCTTTGGGGATAATTCGCCTAATTTCGCAGTAACACTGGGGGCACTCACCCTTATATAGCCAGTTACCTGAATCTAAGACAACCATCTCGGTTAGCCTTCCTTCTACGCTCTTATTGCAAGGAACGCAGAAAGCACTCAAATGTACGGTCAATATTTTCTCCTTTACGATGAAGAAAAAATAAAATGTTTCTTACAGACTGATACTACTCCGCCAACGCCATTTATGTGTACGACTTCATAGCCATTGTATATGGCCTCTTCATCACAGTAAAAGCATTTTTCTTTCATGTATAGTATCCTTCTATCTCTGGGTATTCCCCGTTTTTTAAAGCTCTTCTATAGGTTCTGTTCTTATGACAGTTAGAACAAACAATCTCACATTTAGCTATCTCTGCATCGATCTGCTCTATGCTGTAATCTCTGCTACTTCTACCACCTATAGTAAACAGTTTATCATACTCTGGTAAATGGTCAAACTCAAGTATCCAATATGGGTAATCTTCTCTACAATCTGTACACTTTTTGCCTTGCTTTGCATTTCTTACATGTGCAATAGCTTTGTGCCTGGACTGCTTTCTTCGATCTAAAGCTTTTTCTTTTTGGCCCGCCCCTATGTGATATGAAATTGTTCCTTTAGAGCAACCAAGAATTTTCTGGATCTCTCTGTAGGACTTACCCTCAGCATATAGCCGAAAGATATCTTCTTTGTGATTCATAGGTTCAATTCTAACATAGTCTTGAACCCTTGTCTAGTCTATTGAAATGTATCTTTTATCAATATGACCATGAGTAGATATCTCACTATTTGATACAGTCATATTATTGCTTTCTCTATTCCAATGTATGTAAGATCTAATATATACTGCTGCATATGCAATTGCTGATGCTATGAATCCATATTGCTTTGTTACAATAGCATAGGTTATCCATAAACATTCATTAAATAGTAATACAAACCATCCCCATATTGTTTTCCGCCCAACAAAATATATACCAGTAACACCAATTAAAGCTAATACCCATGACCACATTATTGATTGAGTCCGTCCTGGATTATCTTATTCCTTAAAGCAGCTTCTCTTTTTTGATCAGGGCTGAGTATTACCTTAGAGGATAATCTTTTTAAATTCTTTTTGTATCTTTTTAGTTTACTTTGGGATACAGCCTTATTATTTTTTTTCATTTGAATAATCTATAGTCTTTCCAACTGGGATCATGTCGTTGCATCTTTTGCAATACATGTATACTTTGCCAGTAAATGGGCACGATCCACCAGATATTAGATCATGCTTTACTATTTTACAAATAAATCTATTAATCATTTTCTGATTTCATTTCATTAGATATTGATTGCTCAACTGGACTTTGTGTCTTCTTTACTTTATGGGTATCATCGCATATAGGATATGTTTTTGATCTATGGCAACTACACATTTTCATTGGCTTTACTTCACTCATTTTGCTTCCTCCCATAACTGGAAATCTATAGAGTTTAAATCTTCTAATTTAGCAAGAGTATGTGTGTTTAGATTATCGTAGATATACTGACTTAATATTTCAGAGTTTCTTTCAGACCCAGAAAAAGACATATCTTTTCTTTCTATTCCGTATGCATCATACATAATGTCTGCTAGGCTTAGTGTGAATTCATTCATATTTTCTGTTTTGCCAACCAAAATCATTTGGTTAAGAACACTTTTTGCATCTTCATATGAAACGCTTGCACCATCTATTCCCCAACCACTCTGTCTTACTTTATTAATTTGCTCAATGTCTGCACCCTCTAGGTGTCTAAACTCTGGCTTTAATCCCTTTATGTGATCAGTCAATCCATTTACTAAAAACTTTGATTGAAAATTAGATTTTGACTCCATATCATCTCCGCTGAAAACCCACTCTTCAAATTCATATAAAGCTTTTCCTGGAAAACCATTACCTAAAATCATAGCAAATTGACTAACAAGCCTTTTAATTGGATTTCTTAATGTAGTAAAAGATTTAATTTCTTTATCTATCTTATATGGCTCTGCTGCAAAATGACCACTTATAAAGTTGTGTGACTCTACATCTAATTTTGATATTGAATACGAGTCTCCGCCACATTCTGGGCCATGCATGAATGGATTTATTGTGCCAGACTTAAGCATATCGTATTTATCTAAAGAGCTAATTAGGTATGTTCCACCAGTTCTTGGTATGTGATGATGATATAGTTTAATTTTTTCTGCCCCAATGAATTTTATTCCACCCACGCTCATGTAAGTAGTAAAGAATTGTTTTTGTAAACACTTCAAAGCTTGCAATTGCTCCTGCGGTTACTGGTTCTTTTGTTATTGCCCAAGATATTACAAAAGTATCTGCTGTACCAATGATACGCCAAGTGATTGCCTTTACTGCTGATCTTTGTTTACTTACGTTCATCTTTATCCTCAGAAAAAAGTCTTTCTTCTGCTTCGTTCATTGCCTTTCCAGCATTTTCTAATTGTTTAAAGACCCATTTCCCTACGTTTTTCAGTTGCTGAAATAGCATGGATAGTGGCCCCCAAATCTACTTGTTCAATTTTATATCCTACATCACGTCCATATACGATGTTGGTAATGTTAGGTAGTCTTAATACTAATGCGCCATCCATAAATTCATCCTTGGCAATGTATTCTTTTACCTGATCAAACTTAAGCGGATCTTTCTCGCTTGTGTTATATGTATTACGTACACCAAGCAAGACTTGATCTGTTCTCTTGCCCGCCTCTTTATAAAGGGCGTGATGCCCCTCGTGCCATGGCTGATAGCGCCCAAGCATTAGAGTGGTTGGAGCAGACCAATCATGAAGACTAAACCTATCAATTATGTGAGATGCTTTTGCTTCTGCATCTAAGTTATGACTAATGAATGACACATCAAACTCTGTTGGTCGCTCAAACATTTTATTGGTATCTTCAAAGCGTCCTTCTGCAATAGTGTCCATGAATACCAAAATATCTGGCTTACCAAATGCTGCACGAGTTAGATCAGTTGGGCATACAAAATCTACGATTACTGGAGCAACGCCTTGCCTAGAGATTAGCCTTGCTATTTCTCCCATGCGTCTTGCATGCTCTATTCTATCTTCTGAAGTAAAGCTTAGGTCAGAATTTATTGTCGCACGTACTTCATCTGCATTAAGGTGAATAGCGTTAATGCGCTCCTTTAATGCCTTTGCCAATTCAGTTTTACCAGAACCAGGCAAGCCAATAATTTGAATTATCATAACTAACCTTAAATTATAAACACCCTATATTTAATAGGGTGTTGTTATAAAAAATTATATCTTTTTTCTACCAGTTTTTTTAGGTGCTTTTGGTATTAAGCTAGTTTCTACGTATACACCGTGTTTATTTCTGTCTACGACCATACCTTGTTTAGGATTTTTTCTTGTTGCTTCTCTGCTTGTAACAGAACCAGCAGCCCCACCGTTAGGTGGTGGGGTGGTGCCAGTACCGTCATCTTTTTGAAAATTACTCATTGATAAATTGTCTTGTCTGCTCAGGTGTTGAAGTCATACTTAATGTAAGACCTGCTTCACCATCTCTTGAAACATCAGTAACTTCAACTGGAATAACTCCTGTTGAGCTGCCGAATGCTTCGCATCCACATTCAATACACATAATTATTTGCCGTTATTTCCGACGCCAGCTCCGTCTTGTGAAGACTTATCTGTTGCAGCAAATGCTGATCCAGTATTGTCTGAGTAGTGTGCGTTGATATCGTTTGTTCCTGCTGGCTTAGCGGCTTCAAAGCCTCCGCCATTAATTCCATTTGTTGTCATTTTATTACTCCTATAGGTTATCTATTTAAGCGGGACTAGTATTCCGCTTATAAGACTATTATAGCATTTAGTTGATTAGGACTTGTACTGTTCATGCCAGCAGTCGTCACATATATCAATAACTGGGCCCGATTGATGTCCTGAAAGCCTGGTTGCTTTCTTTTCACACCCTTTTATTTCACAAAATCCACTAAACACTACTTAGATCCCTTTGCCTTCTGCCCTCTATAGCCCGTTTTTTTAATATTCATTGATCCAGGCTTCTTTTGTCCACTGGTGTACGTTCCAGCTTGTCTTTGAGCTAAAGCTCTTTGCATTTTATCGAGGTGCTTTCCCATTTTTTTTCTTTTCTTTTATAGTCCATATTGGTAACTGAAGATTATTTAAACCAATTTCATACCCTAATACATTACAAACAAACTTAATTATTTTTATTTTCATTTAACTTTACTTCCAAATTTAGCCCACACTCTTTCGTGCAAAAAGTATCCTAATGCTTCCCACCCAATATATATTAAAGCTCCTAGGCTTGCATATTCCCACTCACCAGTAAATAAATAAATTACCCCAGCCACACCAACAAGGTGAAATACCTCCCAGCTTAATGTTTTTAATAAAGTTCTTTTAGTTGATTCCATAGTTTAATTATACTCTCTATTTTATAAAAGGTAAATGGGGCGGATAAAATCCGCCCCATTTATTAATTACTTAACTAAGGTAACCTTAGCCTTTGGATTCTTTGCATTCCACTTCTTTGCAAGTGCATTGAAAGCATCCTTAAGTGATTTAAGTGAAGCAGCGTTATCTGCTGTTAGCTTAGCGATAGTTGCATCCTTAGCAAGGACAACTGCATCTGAAGCAGTCTTTGCATCAGCAAGTGCCTTAGCAGAAGCAGCCTTCTCTGCAGCAAGTGCTGTAGCGGAAGCAGCCTTCTCTGCAGCAAGTGCAGCATCTGAAGCAACCTTAGCAGCAGCGGCATCTGCAGCAGCCTTTACGACTGCAGCATCTGAAATTGCCTTAGCGGCAAGTGCTGCATCCTTAGCAGCAGTTTGTGCTGCAAGTTCTGAAACTAGATCACGAACTGTGATTTCTGCAAATGGTGCGAGTGCACGAGCAGGTAGTCCAACTACATCAGCAGTTGTTGCGTCTCCAGCATTTGTTGGGCTGAATGTGATTAGTGAGCGTGTTCCAGTTGCTGGAAGTGTTGCAACAAACTTTGCAACTCCAAAATCTGAAAGTGTAGCACCAGTTGTTACTGTTGCTGTGTCCATAACTGCTGTTGAAGCAAATACAGTTGCAGTAATTGACTTAGCAGATACCTTGTTTCCAAATGTGTCTGTTGCAGTTACTGAGATGTCTTGCTTTGTCCCAGCAGCACCAGCGGTAGGTGCAGATACTGTAAGAGTATTAATCTTACCAGCAGTTCCCTGTACGTAGTAGGTAAGAGTTGTACCCTGATTTGTGATTACAACTGTACCAATTGCTGTTGTCTTTGTGTAGACATAAAATGTTGCTGTTGTTCCTGTACCAGTTGCAATTGTCAAGGATGATGATCCTGATGTTGCTCCTACTGGTGCAGCGGTTGTGTGTAGTGCAGACACGATTGTTGCGTTTGTTGCTACGACTGAAACACTTGTTCCAACATCAACTGTTGCAATAAACTTTAGTGCGTCAGCTGCATCAACTGAGTTGTCTGCAGGTACTGGCAATGATGCAGGTGTTGCGATTGCTGATGCCGTAGTGTTTGCTACAGTGTCAAGCGATACAGCGACTGTCATTACAGCAGCACTTGCAGGTGTTGCTACCATTGTGCCCAAAGTCATGGCTGCAACCATGGCTAGTGCGATTTTCTTAAATGAGTTCATTTAATTTATTCTCCTTATTTCCTCTGCCTCTTGTATGAAACAGAAAGTTAGTGTAGTTCATGTATCTTAACATGAAATGAGCACGGATCTCCGCCTTCATCCCACTCTTGCATTTCTTCTTCCGTCATAGGCGGACCATCATGTGTATCACAAAACACATCAGATACCCAGCCTCTGTCATAACCATTTTTGAGCCATATTTCAAACTCTACATGATCAATGTATCCTTCGTCTGGCTCTATATCCATTCTGAAAGCTCCTCAAGCATAATATGCTTTGGCTTTGCGCCAGCAATAGTTTTAACTGGCTTCCCAGACTTAAATAATACCATATAAGGGATAGAGGTTACAGAGTATTCTGCCGATTTGATTGGATTCTCATCAACATTTAACTTACCGACCCATAATCCACGCTCATTTGATATTTCATCAAGTATTGGAGACACTTTTTTGCATGGCCCGCACCATGGAGCCCAAAAATCAATAAGGACTAGATTGTGAGAATCTAGAACCCTATCAAAACTTTCGTCCGTTACAATCATTGATCTTTTAATTCCTCCGCTGCGGCATTAAACTTATTCATAAATTCTTGAATTACAAATAAGGTTGTCTCGTGTGCATTTTTTGACATTGCACTAAATGCCTGTTGATTTTTTTCATCTTCTGGTAGAGCAGAGGACCATTTTTTATATAGGCCCTCTGCAACCTCTCCAATTATTTCATCCATCACTGTCAAATCAGCCATTAATCGCTGCCTCAATATTAATAAGCTTTGCATTCTTAATTACTGAGTTGAAGGCTGTAGATGAAGTTTTTAGCAACAAGTTGTATTGATCTTGATAAGATAAGCTAGGCTTTGCAGTTTTTAGCTGCACCCACTGTGATGCTGCTAATGCTGTTGAAGCAGATGTACCACTTACATTTTTTTGAATGTTACCAGCTGAGTAGGCAGTGGTATCTCCAAGTGTAACAAAATCTACTTTGTCTACATCGTAATTAGCGTACCTAGCAACGTAACCAGTGTTATCTACAGATGCTACAGATATTGATTCGTCAATACATGAAGGCCAGTCAATTCTTTTATAGTCACGAGTGTTGCCAGTTGAAAAAAATGATGGAACACCTACTGAAATTAACTTAACAATTGCATCTTTTGTCTTAGGTGTATTTGGGCAATAGTTTGTTCCTTGTGCACCTAAAGAGTGATTTCCCTGTGACATAGTAACTGCTTGAATGTTCCACTTATCTTTATTAGAATAAACCCAATTTAATGCATTGTAAACCGTTGACTCGTACGCAGTTTGTCTGGTACCAGTAGCGGTAGCCCCAATAATTCTAATAAAAACTATATTGACATTTGGGTTATTTTGAACAACAATTGATGCCATCTGTGTTCCATGCTCAAATCCGTTCTTTGAAATCAGATTAGACGGTAATGCGGCAGCTCCAGGGCCCTCCATAAACTTTTGTCCATTTGGACAAGAAGCCCAATCAATAATACAAACTTCAGTTGCAATTTTGCCATTAAAAATTGGCAAAGAAGAATCTAGTGCCGTATCTAATACTGCAATTGTGGGTACTGCTACCGTGTGATTCTTCAGCGCTGCGTTAGCAGTTATTGGAAATAGTAGTGTAAGTGTTAAAGCTATAGTTATTATTTTTTTATTCATAAGTATATTCTACTAAATATACCCTAGTTGTCAAGCTTTTTTTGATACCATTTTCCAGCCTGTAGATCGGAATGCAATTTGTCTATCGCTCCTGTATCTTCCATGACCATTTCTCTTGAGTCTAATAGATTGTTTACTGTTCCTGTTAACAATTCAATGTATAGCTCCATACGCACTACCTGAAGTTCTAGTAGTCTTAGTCTTTCTGATTTTCTCATTGTCCCGCTTCCCTATCTACTGGTGTTGGGGCAGTCGCAAGACTACCACAATTTGCACACTCCATATCTATAAAATATGTAGCTATCTCAAAATTATCAAATATTGTTTTTAAATTCCAAATGTTGCATCCACAAACACATTGGTGAGTTGGGGCTCCTCTTAAATCTATAGCATGATCATAATTACTTGGCCTTAAAAGGTTTATGTCAATAGCACCGTCAGAAGAACTTTCATTATTTGCATGCTCTTCTAGCTTATCTATGTAGTATAAGCCTAAAGAATATTTTGAAGTAAAAGATTTAAACAGCATAAAGCAAATAACTGTTGCCATTACTGCAATTACTGTCGATGCCTCTATCATGATTCAATTATACACTAAACTTGAATATATGTATAGGGGGCAGATACGCTCATGTTAAATTCAGTGGCTGCTTCTAACGCTGCCTTCAAGCGAAGTCGGGGGTTCTTTTGGTTCTTAGTAGCATGAAGCGCACCAAGAGCAATCTGTCCTCCGCTTCCTTCTGCCATATAGTTTACTATGTTTTCCCCAACATGAAAGTCTTCATCTATAGTAAAGATTCTACCTTCAAGGCCAACTATAAAAATTCCACCAGTGTCTTCCTCAGAGGATGATCCAATGCTTCCATATCCATGCTCTTTAAATGCAGCCTTAACCGAATCAACAAACTTAGTTCTCATAAACTTATCTAATCCAGAATTAGTTTTTGTTGGTGTATATTTTGGTGGAGTCCACATGTACTGAAGAATTTGCCCCATGCGAAATGAATCTGTAAATGCAATAGCATACTGACCAACTTTAAAACATTTAGGTTCTTTTCTTGCCAGTATCCAACCAGTTTTATCATCTGAGGCAGCATGATCTGATGCCATATATACGACACCACCTTGGGCAATTGCAACAATACAAGTCATAATATAAGTATACTATTTATATATTTTTAGGGCTAGTCCTCTAAATCATGTAATTCTACGTGAGAAAGCTTTAATAAAGTTGATTCTAATTCAGACTTTACTCTTATTAATTCTTGAATTGCTTCAAAATATTTATCTTTCCATTCATCTAAATCACGCTCAAGTTTATATAAATTAATTTGTAAATCTTTTAGTTCTAATCTTAAAATATCTTGTGATCTTTCTTGCTTCCTAATCTTATCCCTTTTATTCTCTTTAAATGAAGAAAATATAGCAGTAGCAAACCCACTGACTATAGAGGCTGATATAGCAATTATTATTGAAAAACTATCCATTATTACTATATTATACTACAATATGAGTATTAAACTAGTAACTCAGATGCTGAAATCTCATTACCGCAGTATCTTTTTTTAATTACATATTCTCTTACTGTTTCTGGGCCAAATTGTCTTCCAGATAAAATTACTACCCATCTTGGCTCAAACTTAGACACAATGCATGTTTCGCACATTAATAAATTAATTGAAAGCAGAGAAGACTTTCTTGCAATTAATTTATTCTTTGTTTTGTTGCAACAATAACATAAAACTTTTTCCATAATTATTCTTCCTTTAAATAAGTAAATACAATTTCTTCAAGTATAACGAACTCTTCGTTATCTATCAGTTCTTCATGATCTATTCCATCTTTTGTATATTTTACTACTGAGGCGTAGGCTCCAAGACTTTCGAGCACACCGTGTATTTCTTCAGCATATATGTATACTATATTTACTATCTCATGTCTTTCTTCCACTTGGAACCCCCTCAAGTTCACACCTTACACCATATGACTCTACTATCTTTTTAACCATTTCAACATATTCTATTACTCGCAGTTTCATGCTTCCGTCATATTTTGAAAAATTATCTTCATATAGTCTAATTGCTATAAACTCTGGGTACTTTACCATGTCTAACCTCAAGTCAGCAGCTGGTGACTTGATTTCTCTTACTTTTTTTGCCATCTCTTTAGTATAAAAAACTGGTTTGATCGGCTCACCAGTCCATTGATTTATACCGTGCTCAAAATGATTTTTATTTTTATCTATGAACATTTTTATCCTTTAGCCTCTTCCAGACATCTTTTGTTTTATGGGAATTTCTGACTTTGTCCACGGATCCAGAGCTAAGATATACACCGCCCCAAACTCCATAGTCATCTGCTTCTTTTCCTTTTTCAAAACAAATTTTGATAATTGGACAAGACAAGCATGCTTCATCTATGCCTTTAGCTATATTTATATCTGCTTCGTACTTGTCAAAAAATAAATTTGTGTCCATACCTAAGCATAAAGCTAGGTCGTACCATTCAATTTTTTTATCATTTATATTTAAATCATTTAAAATATTTGACATATCTTTTTGGCAACATCCATATTCCGTTTTTATTGACAGAAATTTTTTCTGTCTTTCCCCAAGCATTTTTTCTAAACATGCCCTTTATATCGGAATATCCGCCGTTATCCTTTTTCCATATAACAAGATCATAATTATTCCAAAACGATTCTTGTTTTGGCGTTTGTGATTTTTTAATAAAAATTTCAACGCCTTTCTCCGTGAGATGTAACATATTACTCTTTTCTAGTACCCGAAGTCGGACTTGAACCGACATGCCGTAAAGCAACAAATTTTAAGTCTGTCGTGTATACCGATTCCACCATTCGGGCATATGCTGGTCCACCAGGTCTCGATCCTGGGACATCCAAATTAACAGTTTGGCGCTCTACCAACTGAGCTATGGACCAATATGCACAAAACCACTGTACTATGTAATTATACATGGCGACCAGCGGCTTTGTCAACGACTATTTAGTTATTATTTTGAGGATGTTAACTTTTTTAATTTCGTCATCTATATTAAATATGTCATGAATATATTCTTTTGCATCCTCTGAATTAAAGGCCTCTACTTCAACCTCTATATCTAATTTAATGCTGTATTTATTCATAATATAATTATAGCATTATTTTGCAGCTTTTTTGTCTACTGCTGAAAATGCTGCATTAATTTCCGATATAGTTAGTTTCCCATCATCCAGAAAACCTCTTGCAAGCTTTTCAACTACAGTTGCAACTCCAAGGGTTCCAGCCAATATAACTGCCTTATAGGTTTCAATTCCTACAACTGCTCCTGCTCCAATTACTGACAACCCAGATGCGGCAAAGACTGCAATTATACGCATAATAATATTATTAATGCTTGCAATTGCTCCTCCACCTACATGTGTTGGTTCTTCTATATATGCTTTAGCCATTATTCGTCACCCTTTGAACCCTTAGCACCAAAATATCCACCAAGGATACCTATAACTCCTCCAAGGGCTGTCTGAACAAGGGTCATAACATCTGAAGAAACCTCAACGGCTTCTCCTGTAGTTTGTGTTTCTATGCCTGCAACTACATAGTCTCCTATAATTGCTGCAAGTATTGCTATACCTACTAGCATAGAAAGTAAATACATTGTTTTATCTTTCATTTATTTATCCTTTCTTAGCGGGATTGTAATTAGCCAGACTACTGTTACTGCTAATACTGCAATACCAACGATGTCTCTTGCTGATCCCGTCAAAGTTAACCATGCGATAAAGAAGCCTAGGAGGGTGAATGCTTGTGCAATTAATTCCATTCCTGCATCTTTAAACCATTTAATTAATCCATTAAGCATTTTGCCTATTAGGCCTATAGCTTTTTTAATTATTTTCATTTGTTCCTCCTTATCATTGCCCCTGCAATTTGTGATGCTATCACCACTGGAACAATTACTTCCTGCGCTTTTTCTCTCTGATCATCTGTCATATCCATACCTAATTCAGAGAAATTAGATAGGAGTTCTGTAACATCCACTTCAAATACCGCTCCAAGTGGGTCTGCCAAAAATGCTTCTGTTTGTACTTCTGTTACTGCATCTGCTAATGTAAATGGCATTGGAGTTTCTCCTGCATTTTCTGCTCTATCATTAAACTCAACGAAGGCTTCTGCAAGTGCTGGGTTAGACTTCATCTGTTCAGCAATCTGTGCAACTTCTGAGGGCTTAATACCAAGATCACTTGCTACCTCTGCTTTTGCTTCTTGTGTCAATGCTCTAAGTGTCTGACTAACTGCTGTAATCTGTTCAGCAGAAAGAGTAACTAATTTATTATCACTGCTTGTAAGGTTAGCAATAACATTAGATAAATCTTCTTCTGTTCCCGTTCCTTTTTCAGGAACAAGTGCTGCTAATACTTTATCAGTAATCTCTACATCTGGTTCATTCCAAGGGTTCTCTTCTGGTGTTGGTTCTGGTCCAGGTTCTGGAGATGGTTCTGGGGCAGGCTCTTCAGTTGGTTCTGGAGTAGGCTCAGGAGTTGGTGGTTCCTCTGGGGTAGGCTCAGGTGTAGGCTGGTCTGTAGGGTCCACTGTAGGCTCTGGAGAAGGCTCTGGTGTAGGAGGCTCTTCTGGTGTTGGTTCAGGGCTTGGTTCTGGTGTAGGAGGCTCTTCTGGTGTAGGTTCTGGACTTGGCTCAGGAGTAGGGGGCTCTTCAGCAGTTGGCTCTGGGCTTGGTTCTGGGGTAGGCTGATTTGCTGCAGCGTTTGCTGCTGCTTGAGCAATAGCAGATTGAATTTCTCTTTGTGATTGCTCGTCATAGTAACGCCATGCGTTATCAATTGCACTATTGACATTACTAATTGCTTGATTATATGCGCTGATAGCATTGTTTTTATTTTGCAATGCCGTTGCAACATTTAAGACTGAGTTATTATATTCGTTTGTTTTATTAGTTAGGGTTTGATTGTAACCATTTAATGTTGAAACTGCTTGGTTATAAACATTTAGTTTATCATTGTATACATCTTGGGCTGCGTTCTTTGCAGCGAGTGCATTGTTGTAGTCGTTGGTCTGTTCTTGAGTTGCTCCAGATCCAGAAGAAAATGTGTTTAAATTACAACTAAAGTTTTGCCCCCATACTCTTGGATTTCCAGCATAGTCACAACCTGCTCCAGTCCATCCTCCAGGAATTCCCCATCCAAGATGATAGGATCCTGGCCCCCCACCGTTGTACCACCAGATCTCTACATCAAAAACTTTATCGCTTGTTACATCATATACAGGAGAATAAGCACTCCAAATTGTTCCTTGCTCCCGCCAATTATTAATTACAAGTTCTCCATCAATGTACATTCTAAAACCATCATCTGTATATCCTGCAAAATATGTTGATGTAAACCATGACGGTACTGTTATTTTTCCAGTAAATTTAACTATAAAGTTTTCATATCTATTACCACAAACTGGACGAGTCATGTAGTTTCCATTTAGTGTTCCACTACATAAGAATTGATCTGTGGCTGCAAGGCCATCAACCCTGATTAAACTATAAACATTGTATGATAAACCAGCACCACCAGCATTATTTAATGCTTGCTGAGCTGTTTGTAGATTAATGTTGGCTACCCCAAGAGCATCATAGGCATTGTTTTTATTGGTTAGGGCAGTTGATACTGTGACTGTTTGTCCATCTACTGCTGATTGGGCTAATTCTTTTTCTTCAAGTGCCGTGGTTTCTGCATCAAGAGAGTCATCATATAGGTCAGAGGTTTGGGTCTGGGTTTCTTTTGCAGATACTGCAATGTCGTACTTTTCTTCTGCTTCTTGGATTAAGGATATAAATTCATCCTTGTATCCTAGGTCATCAATGCTATTATTTAGCTCTTGAATTTCTTGATCTGCTAGGCTTAAGGGATCATCAGAATAGGCGGGGGACATAAAAAGCCATCCAAATGCAAGCATTATGGACGCTGTTATTCTAAATAACTTTTCCCTTTTCAACTATTACTCCTATGCAAACAACATGTCTGCTTAGTTAATTATACCACTTTAGTTATTTAGGATTATCTGTTTTATAAAATCCATTGCCTTTAAACTGTATGCCGAATGGGCTAAAATGTCTAATCATATTGGACTTACATTGATCACATTGATATCCTGGATCATTTTCTGAAATGGATCTAGTTATAGCAAGAGCTGCATGTGAATCATCTTGACTACATTTATATTCGTATACTGGCATACCTATCCTTTAATTATAGTGAGCAGTTTAAAGACATACTCAGGTCATAAATCTGCGACTTCCCGATGAAGGGATGCAGATTTATATTATACTATTTTTTTTTCTTGTTTACAATAGGTGAAGATACTACTTCTTCTGGGGTAAATGAGTCCATGATATCAAACTTCTTAGGCTTTGCTTCTTCTGGCACATCCCTAATTACAAGTACACGTAGTACTCCATTTTCCATTGTAACTCCCGCTACAATCATATACTCAGATAGAGAGAATGTTCTAGTAAAATTTCTCGCACCGATTCCCTTATGAATATACTTATTGGAATCTTCTACCGATGAGCCTTTAATAGTTAATACATTTTTTTCTTGTTCAATAGCAATGTCTTCTTTTTTAAATCCTGCTAAAGCAAGCTCAATCATATAAGTGTCTTCACTAACCTCTACCAAGTTATATGGTGGATAGTTTGTTGAATTATGCATTACCTTTTCGAGATCTCTAAATTGGCGATCCCAACCAATAAAAAATGGATCCTTAAAAAGATCCAGTGTGAATGTGGTGTTAACCATGTTATTCCCCTTTCAAGCGAATAAATTAATATACGGACCCTCTATTGAGCAGTCCGTATACTATTATAGCAAAATATTTATATCTTGTCTATTTCTTCTTAGCCCTTACTTTAGCAAGTGCTTCAAAATCTTTGACCTTGGTATCTCCTAGATATCCCCAGGCATATCCATCTGTAATCATTTGTTCATTGATTGACACTGTCTGATCATCTATAAATATCCATCCAAGTATTCTTCCATACTTTTCAGAAGAATCCATTTTTTCAGTTTTAATTTTAACAGATTTAGCATCTTTTAATTTATACTTAAGATACTCTTTTGCTTCAAGACCAAGCTTTTTTTCAGCCAAATCTTTTGTTCTTGATTCTGGTGTGTCTATGCCAGCAAGTCTTACTCTTGATGCAAAAAGTATATCAAATCCTAAATCAATAAGAACATCAATTGTATCCCCATCAACTATACCTTCTACTTTTCTAACGTAATACTCGTACATTATTTAGCTGCCGCAGGCTTTCCGCCTCCGCCTTTTACTGCAGATTTTTTGGCTGGTGCTGCAGCTTTTTTAACTACTGGCTTTCCAAATGATGGTCTTCCAAATCCTACAATTCCTACAATTTGGCTTCTGCGAAGCTTTGAACCATTCTTCTTTTTATAAGCACGATTTTTGAGGCAGCATTCTCCGCCATTTCTTTGATCGCCTTTCTTATCTGAAGATGTATTTCCTTCTACAACATCCACTGTGCCATCTGTATTAACGGCAACAACAATTCCTACATGAGAAATTCTATCGACACCATCTGATGGGAAATCAAAATAGGCTATGTCTCCAACTTCTGGTGTTGCGACTTCTGCCATCTGCCATGTTCCTTCTTTAATAAATGCTTGTGCTCCCGCTGGAGTGTACACAGTATTAGGAACTTTTACTCCTGCTTGATCTGCACACCACATAACAAATGAACCACACCATGGCTGAAAGTTTGACTTTGTAAACTTACCATACTTTGTTTCATTATCTTTTGGACCTTCAATAGTTCCAACTTCTGCTAATGCTACTTCTACTAATCTTGCTGCTGATCCTTGTTCTGCTGCCATTTTGTTTCTCCTATGTTATTTATTTTGAAATGCTTGGTATATGTATTATACCATTTTGGTTGCCTAAAACAGTTGTGTCCCCAGAAGGTTTCGATCCTTCGACCCGCAGATTAAAAGTCTGCTGCTCTACCAGCTGAGCTATAGGGACCTTGCACCCCTGGCTGGAATCGAACCAGCGACCAACAGATTAGAAGTCTGTTGCTCTTCCGCTGAGCTACAGAGGTAGAACTTTACTTTGAATAGCAAAAATTGGATAAAGCAAATCTAGTTGGCCCATCCGCTACTGCTTTTACTCCATGAAGATATTCATCTGTTCCTGGGAAGCTAATAAGGCTACCTGCTTTTGGCTTGTAGGATACATCATGTTGCGGGAACCATATCTCTCCACCATTATAGTCTTCATTTAAATAAATTACAATAGCTCTTTCTAAAGTGGTTTTATATCCCCTATCATCATGAACCTTCAGTTCTTCGCCAGTGTATTGTCTCTGTATGGTCATGTACTCAGTTATCTTGTACTGGCCCTTAAAAAATAAATTAGTTTTATTCCAAATATTATCAGTAATATTTTTATACTCTTTTGGAATTTCTATAATTTTGTCATCCCAAAAGTTATTTCTGTGCTCGACTGTTTCTTTCCATTCGTCGCTACCCAGCTCATATTTATAAGAAGCCTCTAGGGATCTATCTTTAATGTATCTTAGATTCCATTCATCTTCCGTACTATTTTTTGCAAAATTAAATAAAGTATTTCTTTCTTCGTCATTTAAAAAATTTTCACATATCCATATGTCACCGTATGGATTGGTAATGTTTACGTAATCAGACATTCTTTTTCCATTCTATATAATGCTCTAGGTCTTCTGGGGAACCTAGGTTATACATTGTATTTACTTTAAATATATTAATTTTTTTGCCATCTAATATAGCTTCATTGTAAACTGGTGCTACATAAAATTCATTGTTTGTTCTTATGTTTTTATGTATCATAGACTCAGCATACTTAACAAAATCAGACCCATGTTTCCAGAAATAAAAACCTGCTGTGGCATTATTGCTGATAACATTTTTTTCTTCAACTTGAGTAACTATATCATAATTATCTGTTTTTGCATAGGAGTATTTTGGCAAATTGCTATTAAATGTAAATATAGTTCCATCAAAATCAGAATTTAATATTTCTGTAAATTTTCCTGGATCCCACTCTATAACTTGGTCTGAGTTTACTATGAGTAATGGGTCTTCATTGTTTATTAAATCTTTTGCATACAAAATAGATATTGCTGCTCCATCAACATATCCATTTTGTGGAACAATTTTATATTTTTCAAATATAGTACCTACAATTTCCTCTATATTAAAATTTTTTAAATCATGATCTGTGGCAATAAATATATACTGGGCATCGAGCCTAATATTTTCAAAGATGTGCTGCATCATTGGTTTCCCAAGAATGCTTATCATCTGTTTTGGCACAGAAGGATCATAAATTTTCATTCTTGTGCCCCTCCCAGCCATTGGTATTAATATATTAATCTTCAAGCTCCTTTAAAATATTATGACATGTCAACATAAAAGCTGCAACTCTTTGATCGCTTTCTGCGTGATTGGGAAGCATTGATAAAAATATTGATGCTTCAAATGTCCTCATTAATTTGTAGTCTATATTTTTTTCATTTAAATACTCTTTAAATACATTTAATATCTCTTGATTTTTTTCTGCGGTAAATATTAATTTTTGATGTATATAATCAAATTCGTATAGCTCATGTATTATGTAGTCATAAAATCCATTGATAGAGTGACTTAGTTTTGCTATATCATAATACTCATCCATGTATAAATACTCTATTCCTTTTGGATCTATAAGCTTCATTATTTTGTTATTATAGTCCCATAAAATATTTGAAAAACAGAGATCGCCGTGGGAAATTTTTTTAACAAATGTTTTTCTTGAGCCAGAATACTTACCAAAAGCTATAATAACCCTTTCTTTAAGTGTTGAAGGAGTTATATGCATCGAGGCCAACTTTTTATTAAAATCAGAATGGGTCCATGTATCATATAATTCAAGCTCTTGAATCCTTGTATCTATTTTATTTAAAATAATATCTATTGATTCTTGCATTACATCTACGTTAGATTTTTCTTCTATTGATGATTCACGGCATTCGTCTTGAAAAGATTTAATTCTTTCAAGTAGCTCTTTAAAAGATTCCACACTTAATTCACCAGATACATACTGATGTGCTAAGTCCTGTATTTTGAATATTTCCATTGAATATTCTGCACGACTATTGTTATACTTAAAGTCAAATGGCATTGCAAAATACCTCATTATATTATGAGGTAGATTCCAGTAGTAATCGTGCTCAGATTTAATTTTTTCAGTATTTGTAGATGATTTTATTAGTATATTTTTTTTGCCATCAATAAATATATTATTGTATGCTCTAGTGATATATGCCCTGTCGCCGCTAGATTTTTGAAAAATGTTTGACATACTTTTTAATTCATTTAGAATTTTTTTTGGGTCCTCGTTTAAGTATCGTAAATCTATTACTAAATTATTATATTTTGATATACCATAAAATTTATGATAATCTTTATATGTATGCGTGTATCCACTTTTTACCCTAATCTCTATTATGGTAGCATCTGCGTTACAAGCAAATGAATTAATGATTGCAGTTCCTGATAATGCAGCGATGTGTGTTGCATTTCTCATATACTGCAATTGCTCGATGTAACTAATTTTTTCAAAAGATACAGAACAATAGCCCAATGAAATAAAATAACTTTCAATATCTGCTTCGTTATCAAAAACTCTTATGGCTATATCTTGTTTTATTTTTTCTTCGGTTGCAGTAGAAATATATTGCTTTTTTTTTCTTTCATTTGAATCACTTCTGGATATATATATTTTTTTAGGCAGAGTGTGATTTTCTTTAAAGTCTAGTGCTTTATTTATTTTAAATAATCCCTTTGGCATAAAGCTATTATAATTAATTTTTGTATAGACATCAACATCTTCATACATCCACATTGGAGTAAAATCATGTTGCTCAAATATACTCTTTGGTATTATTTTTGAAAAATCAACTATAAAATAAACTTCCTCAAAAAATAAATTATCATAATTCATGTTATATATTTGACCATCACTAGAGTATGCATTAAAGACTGGCTCAAAGTATTGATGTGGTTCGTAATCTTTATTCCTAGTCCCAAAGGACATTGTTTTTAAATCACTCATGAATGACGATGACGAAGTGTCATTCAAATTATTCCTCCAATATGGGTAAGGAGCATCATCAACAAAAACTGTTTTTAAATCTGGTACTACGTTTTTTATATTTTCATATTGCGCTATAGATTCTGCAAGAAAATGATGCATGTGATAATGAAAAGAGGATATAAACGTTTTGCCTAAAATATAGACGTGCTCGGCATCAGTATTGGTAATTTTTAAATTGTTAATCTTTACAATTTTTATATCTTCATTATAATTTATTTCAGATATCTCGCTACATGATGATTGCCTTGCATGAAGTATTTTAAAGTCCGTGTACCCAAATTCATCATACTTTTTCTTTTCTAAGGCCAGGTCGAGCTGATCTGATTTATGTAATAATTTTGGTTCCATAGAACTGTTCCCATTCATTTATATCGTTTTGATCATTTAAAAGAGGTTGTCCTTTTATGTTTAAACTTGTGTTTAAAAGGATTGGGACTCCAGTTATATCGTTCCACTTTTTTAAAGTATTATAAAGGCCTTCGTGCTGATCCTTATTTACAGTTTGAACTCTTGAAGTCCCATCTCTATGAACTACGGATGGTATAAGGTTTGGCTTTTTGCATTTTACGGTGTATTGCATATATGGACTTGAAAAATCCATATCAAACCAATCAGATGCATACTCTTCCATTATAACTGGTGCGAATGGTCTAAATAGCTCACGTTTTTTAATCATATTAACTTTATCTTTAATGTTTGGATCTCTTGGGTCCGCCAATATGCTTCTATTTCCCAATGCTCTTGGCCCGTACTCCGCTCTTCCAGTTGCAACAGCAGCTATTCCATTTGTAACTATTGAGTTAATAATTTTATCTTCTGGGTACTCGCCTCCGAGGTCATAACCAAGGTAAGGATTTTCCCAATTAAGATGCTTGCCGTATAGAGCTGCGGCTGCGCCCAAAGAGCTACCAGCATCACCTGGGTTTGGCATAATCCAAACCGTGTCAAATATTTTCCAAAGTAAAGTGTTTGCTGAAGAGTTCAGTGCACACCCTCCCATAAATACAAGATTTGTTTTTCCTGTTAAGCTTTTTGCCATACGCATAAACTGATTTAATCTCTGCTCATATACCACTTGAACTGCGGCAGCAATATCAAACTTATCTTGATTGGTAATTGCCATTCCCCAGTCAGTTATTCCTTTATGAAAATTATACTTTTGTTGATCATACTCTGGGAAATACTCATCTACTTTTTTATAATATCTTCTCCAGTCTCCGTATGCAGCCATACCCATCATAATGTATTCTTCTTGGTTTGGCATTAGGCCTATGAGCTGAGTAAATGAAGAGTAAAATAATCCAAAACTTACTGGGTAGTTTTGCTTGTACTTTAATTTAATATTGTCGCCTTCGCCAACCCATATTGTTGATGTGTTGTATTCCCCTATTGCATCTAAAACCACTATTGCTGCATCTGTAAACGGACTTGTATAGTACCCTGCAGAAGCGTGTGAATAATGGTGTCCAAATGATTTTCTTGGAATCCCCGCTATATTAAAACGTGGCTTCCATTCCCCAGCACCACCCTTTAGAAATAGCCTAGAGGCCTTTAGAAGAGGCTTTTCGTAGTAGGCTATGTGATCAGGTGTGCCATAAGACAAAGCATCATTGATTAAACTATCATTCACATACCAGTCATTTTTCTTTTTGCTATATCTTTCAGAATGGCCAGCAAACAAAATTTCTCCGTCTTTAATTAGAGATACTGATGCGTCATGAGATGTTTCATTAATTCCAAGCACTATCATTACAATCCCTTATCTTTTATGTAATCCTTAATTTCATCATACATATACTTTGCCGTCTCCGTACCTCCGCCGCCACGGAATATATATATGTTGTCTGAGTTATATTTTTTAAAGTTTTTGCTTGTTAGCTTTTCTCCATTAAAAAGATCTTCTGGCTTGTCTGAGGATACCAGGGAGTTTAAATACACTGTTTTACCGTACATTTCAGCCTTGTAGCAAATTTCATCCGCATACTCTTGTGCCAACATTTTATTACATGTAAAAACATCTTTTTTATTATATAAGGAATGTCTGATAAATTCAATAGCAAAATTAATATCAGGATGCGTTCTTCCAGGCAAGCACTCTGCTATTATATCAATGCCTGGGTCATTTACAATTTCATATGGATCTATCGTAATTTTAGAAGGATCTATTTCTTTATGCTTATCTAAATTTTTTACTGCTACCGTTACGTCGTGGCCATCTTGAATAAGCATTTTGTATAGCTCATTGCCTACCATTCCACAGCCCAATAAACCAATACGCATTATTTCCTAATGAATGCAAATGATGGAACAACATATCTTGTTGGCCCCTCTAAAACTTCTTTCACGCCATGCTCGTAATCTGGTCCAGATGGAAAGGTGACAAGCGCTCTTGCTGGCACTCTGATCTCTAGGTCTCTGTCAGGGAAATGAAGTTCCCCTCCAACATAATTGTCGTTGATATAAATTACCAAAGCATACTTTAAGTCATCTGTGTAACCAGAGTCGTGGTGATATTTTAAGAATGATCCAGTATAAAGTCTTTGTATTACAGTAAGCTCACTTAGTCTACATGATGGATCAATATATTCTTCGGCTCTTTTATAAATATCTTCCATCATTTTCTGATTTGGGATACGCATTACCTTATCATGCCAAAATGATTCTGAGTTATTTAAAGATTCTTTCCATTGTTCGTCGTCATCTTCTGCTTCTACCGATATTTTATTTAAATAAGCGGCCTCTTCTTCTGTCAAAAAATCTTTGATCATAAAGATGCCATCTTGCAACTCAATTTTTTCCATTTTTTATCCTATCTTGTAGCGCATCTGCAATATGCTTATGCAAGTGAACACCCATATGCGGTAATCCAGAATCTGGATTGCGGTCCCCACCCAGATCCCAGTGGTACTTATACATATCTCTAAGTATATCATTACTGTGACACCCAGCATCTAATTTTAACACATATTTAAACTCTTTAGTTCGTTCCCATTCACCTATATCTATTGAGAAAAATCTTTTAAAATGCTCATTGTCTTTATTAATTGCATATTTAATTAAATGCTCATCAGATTCATTCCAGGTGGTCCAATATAAATCTATGTTGGCGTCTTGGCAGTATTGCTCCAGCATATGTATATGCTGAAAAGAATAATAGTATCCTACTTCTGGTGGTATCACGTCTTCCATATAGTACGGGCTTTTTAAATACTGCGGTCTATCCTGTGTAAAATAATCAGAATGCACGGGAGCAAATCCATCATCATCAATTAAAACTTGTGCAATAATATTTGAAGCATTATATCTACCATTATTATGTTTTATTGATTTAGCCGTTAATAGCCCAGGGCTTATTGGCATTGAGTATCTTGCAAATGATGGGAACATGCAAAAAATATATTTTGGTTTTCCATATTCTTTTATAAATTTAAATATTTTTTGAATTTGATGCATGGTTGATGATGAAGGCTCTGATATATTTACATAGGATAAATTTAAAGCATTGGATGCCTGTACACCCCATGATGTTTCTTCTGGCACACCCTGCCCGTAAGTTTGAGAGCAACCAGTAATGATTACATCTGGGTTGTTAAAAAATTCTGGTGACCTGTAGTCATTTTTATTTAGATTATAAGAAACGCCTGGACCATGATCTTCTGAATTGTCTAGCTTGTATACTGCCCTCAATTCATTAAAAATAAATCTCTCAAAAGCATTATGTGGGTTTACAAAATTTTTTGATAGTAAATTTTCGTCCCTAAATTTTTTTGAAATGCTATACATTTTTTTTAATCTCCTTTATAAAAGAATCAGCAATATGTCTATGCCTATGTGTACCCCAATGTGTATTTACCCATCCATGCTGCCTGTCTAAGCCCAGGTGAAAAATTTCAGGCTCATTGCTTTCTAATTCTGTATGGCAGTGTTGTCTTTTTAATTTGTCCGACTCTTCCCAATTATTAAATGCTATTTGATGGTTGCCTGGAAAGAACTCGTCTTCTAGGGAATCGTAGTTCATTCTCCATTTATACATTTCTAAATCAATAAGGCCAGGAAACAAGTTACTATCATGTTCTCTCATTTTTAATATAGCTGCGTAATTTTCAGTTTGCCATAGGCCCCAGATAAAATTTATCCCGCTTGACTTACAGTACTGCTCTAGCATCATTAAATGTCTTAATGATAAAAAGTATGGCAAATCACCAGAAAAACCTTGTTGTATTTTATAGGGCTTTTCTAAAATTTTGTCTAGGGTCTGATAATTTGATGGCCGTATTCCAGTGACATTACGTATATATTGATAGGCATTCATGTCTTGATCTTTACCAACGTTTGGATTGTTTTCACAATAATAAAAGTTATAATTTATTGGTACTTGCATTCTATAAAAATCAGGGAAAAGGCAAATTAAATTCTTTGGATTTCCATATTTTTGAAAATAATTAAATAATGAATACACTATTGCTGGAATTGAAGATGATGGGGAGCCAAGGTTATAGTGTTCTACACCCATTTCTTCTGAAACAATCTTTGACCAAATATACTTTTGATGCATTCCTGTTCCGAAGGTAAAGGAGCATCCAGCAAATAATGTATCTGCGTCTTCAGCAAAGTCGTCTGACCTAAACCCATCAGAATTGTATGAATACTCTACCCCTCCTTCTGCAAGGATGGTCTGATTATTTTCTGTTGAACACAGAAAATCGTTAAAGAATAAAGCTTTTCTGGCCAGCAGGTTTAATCTAAAATCATCATTTGCCCCATAGATCATGGTTGCATCTAGGGACATTCTTGCTTCTTGCTTCATTAATATATAAACCTATCTGTGTTATTATTTTTTTTAAACCTTTTTTTAATTTTATAATATATGTTATAAAAAAAGTATTTTAATTTAATCATACTATTACCTCCATGTGCAACAGGTAGGACTTGAACCTACGATTACCGAATTATGAGTTCGGGGCTTTAACCAACTAAGCTACTGTTGCCTAGTTGTATTATATAGTTTGTTCTTTGGTTTTGTCAATAGTTGATTCTATAATTTGTTGTACGTACTCAGAAAAATGTTTTCTTACGCTACCAGGTGGCCTAGATTCAAAAGACTGCCATATTCTTTTGTATTCTAATATATTTGAAAACGTTGTTGGGCAAACAGTAATGCCCTCATATTCCCTAAGAACTGTTGGCAAAGGTACATGCTTACTACAGCATTTACAAAGCTTTGCTTTTTCTTGATACTCGCTCATATTATTTGCATCCTGTCCATTGCTTCTCTTAAATCTGCTGGCATTTTAGGTGCCCTGATCATATTATAATTATAGGTTTCCCCATCATTTTTTGTGCCAAAATCATTATCATAGCTCATTGATTCATATGTATGAACATTAATTTCTTGATTATTGTCAAACCTAGTTCTACTAATTGAATTGAATATGGCCCCACAGGTAGCATCAGCTAAGTCTTTAGATCCTTTTCTTGGGTGATCAACCTTGTCTCTCATAATTCTAAGCTGGCAGAGCTCGTCTATGAGTAGTGGGATGTGTGGCCCAATTAATCTTTCTTCTGCTACAACCATTGCCATATCATCATAATGTTTTTTAGCAACGGACAGAATCTCTGTATTAATTCCATATTGTTTAAGTTGTTGCATCATGTCATGCGAGTTCCATCTATCAAATGTACAAATTGCTATATTAAAACCCCTAGTTTTAAGAGAAAGGATATAGTCTTTGACTTCTGTAAAGTCCACTGATTTATCTGGTGTCGGGGTCCAATACCTTACTGCATCTACTTCTACAATAGGTGCTGGCTGTGAGTATGTGTCGGTTACCTTTACGTTTACCCATTTATTAACATGTGCCATGGTAACTGCACAGTGGTCATGTTTCTGCGCCAAGTCTACGTGTATATAATATTTTTTATCTGGGTCTGGCAGAAACCATTCTTCAAGTCTTCCAAAATTGTCTACGGCAATTGATCCTACATTAAATGCTTTTTCTACTTTTTCTCTTGACTTAAAGAATGCATCAACAGCGTCTGGCGGCATGCAGGCAAATCTTGAAAGAGCATCTCCTGGGTTTGTATAGAAGGCCGTCTTAAAGTCATCAATTTTTCTAACTGGGTTTACTTCCCAGGTTGGTCTCTTAAGCGCATAAACTTTGGGTATCTTATAAGATACAATGTGATCTTCTTCCCACTGAATCTCAAACTCGTTACCCACAGTCCCATCTGGCAGCTCGTCATACATCTTAAATTTATGATCCCTTACTATAGTTTCTTTTTCGCCTACAACCGCATCATATCTTTGCTGTATGTAATCATTCTTAAATCTAGGGAATGATAAGAGAATAACTTTACCAAAATCTGGGAAACGAGAATCTACTGATGCTCTATACATATCATACACTGCGCTACCTGTTTTAGCCTGATCGTGGCCTGTTGTGTTATCAATAGCAAAACCAGAAATCTCATCAAGAATAACAACTATGACGTTATACCCTTCCCAGGCTTCTCTTTCTGAGTGACCAGAGTGAACTGTTATAGCTTTATTAAATTGAATTTCGGATGCCTTAGAATAGTACTTACCAACAAACCATGGTGACTTATCTATTCGGCTTTTAAACCCTTTAAAAAATACGTTGGTTGCTTGCTGTGAGTTAATAGCAATATTAATAATGTCAATAGAGTCTCCTGGTGGTTTTCCATAGTAGGTTGCTGGATCTTTTAAACACAATAGTAAATAAACTATATATGCAACTGCAATGGTTGAGCAGTAATCTTTTCCTGAACCTTTTCCTAGTTGTGCAACAACTTCATTTGCTGTCTGCTTAAACCTTATTGATCCTTCGTCTTCTCCAAACAATTTTTTTAACGTAGACTCTTTATATATCTGAGAACTTTTTTCAATTAAAGTATATTGATATTCTGAAAGAGGAGGTAGTCCTAAATAATTTGGGTCATTAACAAATGTACGAAGATCTACTGGCTTTTCTTCAAACTCTTCCCCGTCTAAAATATCAATTAAATCTGCAAAATCAAACGACATTTGCATCCTCAATTACAACGGATTCGACTATCCCAGTAATTTGAGAAAGCCTTTTTGCAACATCCATTTTGCATTTTGAACAACCAGCAGTAACCTCTTTTAATATTCCCACTAGGACTTCTTGCTTTCTTTCAGTCTCTGCAATTTGTGAAGCTATTTGTGTATTTTCTAATACACCAATAGACTGAAGCATCGATATTCTTTTTGTTTCAATGTCTGCTATAAGCTTTAATGATGCCGACTTCACACTTAGCTGACCCTGTGTGTCTGCGTCCTCTACGGTTTTCCAGGCCTCTTTAATTAGCATTGCATAGTGTTGATCAGCGCCAGAAATAGCTTCTCTGGCACGATCTCTAATATTAGTATCATTGTGTACTACTATTTTCCACTCATCAATAAATTCCAAGACTTCTTTTCTAGAAAACCCAGTAAGGGTTGCTATTTGTGTTGCTGAATTACCTTTGAGCAATTCTTCAACCACCTTATTCATGCGGTCAAAATGAACTGCTGGCTCTATTTCATTAGTCATATAATTTATTATACTTCTAGTCGACTGAAATTGCAACCTGACTTTTAGCTATTTTATAAAGTACTAGATAGCCAATCAAGTCGTCTATATCATTATCTCCAGCATACCCCTGATTATTTTTAACTCTATTTAATTTGTCATCAATTCGAACTTTTAGCTGCTCTGTCGAATCCGCCACTGAAAATATTCTTGCTGGATCCAGAGCGGAGTTTCCATAAGAGATATTTTTTTCAATAAGCATTTTTGCAATTTCATGACATGCTGACCAAATTGCATATCCTGCTGGTGCACTTACTGCACTTAAATATAAATCTGTGCATCGAAATACCTGTGTATCTTCAAATACTGGATTAAGCATATTGCTCCTTTGATTTTAAAACTGCAACGAAGTGATCGTCGGAAGGGCTATTTGGATCTATAGAATATTCTATTGAGTCTAGTATAAAGTATTTTTCTAATATTGGCAAGACCTTTACTTCAGAATGATCAATCCAGGTTCTACTATGCACAATTAAAGAATTTGTAATTTTAGACAAATCATTTAAATATTCATTTAATTCTGTTTCTTCTATGTGCTGAAAAACTAAGCTGCCCAGAGATAAATCAAATTTAAATTCCTTTACCTTTTCCCAATCATTTATGTACTGTATATTTTTTAATTTATTTTCTTCTGGAACTAGATCTATCATATTTGGCAAATCAAATGATATAACATTTTTATAAGACTTGGCCAACTCAACAGAGTTTCTTCCTACCCCACAACCAAAATCTAAAACGTATTCTCCAGATCCCATTAAAGAAGAAACATATTCATATACTGGCATGTCCTTTAAGCTACCAACATAACCAGTTAATATAGCATCTCCTACATTATTCTTATCAACGCTTTGCCAAAAATCTTTACTCATTTTTTCTTGCCCAATCCGAACTGCTCTACGTGTCTCTGTATGGTCATAGCAGAAACATTACATTCTTTTGCAATTTCTGTAATACTTTTCTTTTGTACTACGTATCTTCTATATAGCCAATCCTTGCTTTGATACAATTTCATCGTTTAGTTAACACCTGATTACCGTAATGTGCAATTCCAAAGCTATCTGCTACATCAAAATCTTCAATACTTAAACCATACTTTTTATTAAAATAATCAGCAGTTCTTTGTTTTCTCATATTTCTTAATTTATTTTTATACCAGGATTCAGCGTACCCTGGGTTTAACAATCTTATTGCCGCTTTTTCTTCTTTTGTTGGGTTCTTATTCCCTATATAGGCCTGCCAGCTACTAGGGGCTATAGTAATAACGGAAGCTCCAGTAGACATAAGTTCAGCAATAACAACACCATAAACATATGATAATTTTATCACAGCATCAGGAGATCTAACAAGTATCGCACCTTCTACAACAATATAATCTGACTTTAATTGATCTAACATTATCGACATTTTCTTTTTAGCATCATATATTTTTTCATATATATCCATGCCAACCAAATCAATTTTACCCCATTTTAATGGTATGTCGTTTTCCATCAAACAAAATGCAATAGAGTTTGTAGAAGCATCTATTCCAAGCACTCGGTAAGCCCGAGTTTTAACTAAGCCTGCTAATTTCATTTAATATGTCCTCTAATTCTTTTTCAGAATTTGTTTTCTTTTTTTCGCATTTTGCACATACTGTAAATTGATTATATCTACTAAGTGGTGCAGAGCACTTCTTGCATTTTCTTACAGCGCCACTTTTAATTGCTTTTTTTTCGTAATACTTTTCCATAATTCTCTTATTAGTTGCAACCCTGCAGCATTCGTCAGAACAGTATTTTTGATTATGAGTTTTTGCATCAAAGTCTTTGGCGCATTCTTTATTGGCACAAATCATAAAATTGGTGCCTCATATAATTCTATCTGAACAGTACCCACAGGACCAGTTTTGTCATAGCATTCTTTTTTAACTGGGCAGTACGTGCAAGGCATCTTTGATTTTGTTGCACCCGCAGGTCTCATTGGTAGGTCACCATTTTGAAAATTATCCCATACTTCTTGCATCCATAGAAATGCATCCTCAATAATTTTCTTATTTTTGTCATTCATTGAGATTGGAATAATTAGTATCTCTTGGGTATTTTTGTTCTCATATAAAAAGAACCCTTCTTTGGCATTCTTTAACTTCATATAGGTTAATAACTGAAGCATGTGGTTTGCGGATGACTTCATCTCTGACTGTCTAGTGTCCCAGACCTCTTGCTTTGCCGTCTTAATTTCACCAATAACCGTTTCACCATCGTACTCCATAATAAGATCTATGAAGCCTCTGATTGGCGGATACTCATTAACAATCTCTTCTTCTTCCGCTTTCCACTCAGGCATTGTAGCAATAAGTTTTTGAAGTCTTTCGTGGGCCTGTGTGCCTTGGGCCATATTAGCTACAGCTACGGCATCATTATCGTCAATAAAAACAGCACCTGAAAATGCCATGTACCAATATCTAGGACACTTGCCATGTCCATATCCTAATGAACTTGGGCTAAACGATTTTTTTGTCATAGAGCCATCTGCACGTTTTGTATTCTTATAGGCCTCATCAAGAAGACTAGCAAATTTTTCTGGGTCGAAGAACTTTCCAGTATGTTTCTTAAACTTAAGGTTCTTTACAATATCTCTTCCCATTATGAGTTATACCTAACGACATACTTAAGTGCATCTACAAGTTTGTCTATGGACTCCTTTACTGAATAATATACGTTCTTTTTATTGTTATTTACTGTGCCTGCTTTATCTTTAGCAATAGTTGAATAGACTGAAGACATCACAGCAAACTTTGTAGACATAGCCTGCAGCTCCATAATTAACATAGGTGCTTTTGCTGAAGGTACGTCTGGGTTCATTAATAATTTTACCACAATGGACAGGGCTTTATCTAGGTGTTCATCTTGCATAAACTCATGAAGATCATTGAATTCAGTAATGTTACTTATAAGCTCAAGTGTATTTTTATCCTCTGTCATTTTCAATTGCCTTACTCCATTTATCCATAAGTAGGCCTACGCCATACCCTACAACAAATCCTATTAATAGCCCCATTAAAAATACACTCATGAAAGAATCCTTTGAATAAGTCCGTAGCCCATCCATAAGCCAAATATTCCCATTAGGCCTGCAAAGACTGGTGGGGCTGGGACTGGTAGCCTAAATATACTAAAAACTGCACCCACGCCCATTCCAGTAAGCGTAGTTAAAAATACTTCTTTAATCATGATTCTCCTCATAAAATTGAATCAACTCTTCAAGAATTGACCACTCAATAATCCCAAGACGAACTTTGGATTCCGACCCGATAATAATCTTTAATGCTGGATACATATCTCTATTGACCTTAAAAGTGTCCGTACAAATCTTTGCCCAATTATCTTTATTTAAAGTAAAGGATTTACCTGCTTCTTTATAATCAACAAGAAATTTTTTCCATTGAGCATCTCCTTTTTGATAATCTCCTCTACCAGAATTTTTTTGAGCTTTTGCACCATCTCTTTTAACTTCTGCTCTTTCTGACATTAGCCTACCTGATAAGAATTTTCATGTCCATTGGAACATTTCCAACTCATTATTAATTTTTCGGGATCCCACCATCCACCATCTACATCTTCATTGCAATGTGCACATGGCTTTAAGCCATCAATAGGCTCTAATGTAGAGTATACTTCCTCTTTATCTTTTTTATTTAAAAAATCATTAAGACTTGGCATCAATATCCTTAACTAATTTTTCAACAACATCTCTATTATCCTTTAAATACTGTACAGCTTTTGATCTTCCTTGTAATCTTTCTCCATTGATTGTATACCAGGCTCCACCTTTTTCAACTGCACCTACCATCTCTGCAACATCTAAAGTTTCTCCTACTAAATCAACTCCTAAGCTTTCTCCTTGGTAGTAGAAGTCATACTGTCCTGATAAATTAGGGGGGCCGAGTTTGTTGTAATCAATAATCCAATTGACTGGTCGGCCAACTCTTTGTTCAATGATTTTGTCACCAACCTTAATGCCTGCCTTAATAGCATTAGCTTCAGCTTCTGATGACCAAAGCTTAATGACTGTTGAAGAAAAGAACTTGACTGCCATTCCCCCTGTCGGGATATGGGAAGCATGCATAGATCCAAATTGATTTCTTTGCTGTGAGATGAGTACCAGTAATGTGTTTTTGTTTGCATAGTTTAACATTTTGACCGCATGGGTCATATCCTTTGCTTCTGCTCCGATTTGCTTAGTATCTTGCAAATCTTTCATTTCATTTCCATCTTTTTCAAAATATATTGCTGGGAGTAATGCTGAGATGGAATCAACAACTATTAGATCAACACCAGCGTCCATCAATTTTGTAGCAACATCAACCATATCATTTACTGTTTTTGCTGGAGAGTAGATAAGGGAAGACGAATCTACTCCAAGTTTTTCTGCCCAAGCCTGATCATAGGACGCTTCAGCATCTATCCAAGCACATGTTTTACCATCTTTTTGTGCTTCTGCTATCATCTGTAAACAAAAAGAAGATTTTCCAGCTGACTTGTTGCCCCAAATTAAAACTTGTCGTCCATACCCAAGACCACCCTTAAGCGCCATGTTAAGCCCGATACTTGGAGTTTTTTGTTTTTCAACAACTATATCCTGTGCAGACTTAACTCTGGCTCTTGTTTTAGGGTCTAGCTTAGATAGTATGTTGTCTATCATTATTGTCATTTTAACTCTCTCTTTTATGTTATTATATCATTAAAACAAATTGCCGTGAAGCTTTGGCCTTGCTTTATTTTTTTCCATTTTATTAAATAAAATTTCGTCTAAGCTTTCTACTAGGTCTCCAGAGTTTCTCA
>Ga0209297_1000036_pt1 | contig 114835 bp, 100 predicted proteins | sample S_130805_MF_Meta_FD_187322 | JGI IMG/M metagenome (GOLD analysis project Ga0209297, IMG submission 187322) | Freshwater microbial communities from Lake Simoncouche, Canada to study carbon cycling - S_130805_MF_MetaG (SPAdes) (version 2) | ecosystem: Environmental > Aquatic > Freshwater > Lake ...
ATTTTTCACTTCGGAGGCTTCGCCCAAAATAAAATTACCGTCGGGCGTGAAACTTTCGGGGCCATTCAAGAGCATCTTGATTTTGGCCGTTTCAAGGCAAGGCGTTCGGTGAATCGCGTTTTGCATCAAGACTTCAAATTGGTCCCAATCTTCACCCAACAATTCAAATTGAAAGCTGGCCGCAATGGGGTCGACACGCCATGGCTTGGCCACCGGTTCAAAGCCGCCCATCACCAAGCCGCCAACTTCTTCTTTGTAATAAATGAAACCGTCAGGGTCTCGCACCACCGGCCACATGGGGTGAATGCCTTCAATTTTATCGGTCACGATGTAGAAATGTTCGGCCGAATACAGCGGCACGTTGACACCGGCCAAACGGCCAAACTGGCGCGCCCATTGGCCCGCACAGTTGACCAAGATTTCACACTCCACATCGCCTTGTTCTGTGCAAATGCCTTTGACACGGCCCTTGTCCAATTGCACGCCGGTGACTTGAATGTCCTCCACAATGTGCACACCCCCTTGGCGCGCACCTTTGGCCAACGACATGCAAAGGTCAGCCGGATTGGCTTTGCCATCGCCTGGAATCCAGATGCCACCGGCCAAATCATCAGTGCGCAAAGTCGGTGCGCGTTCACCCACTTCTTGCGGGCTGATCTCGTGCACCTCCACACCAAAGCTTCGAGCCAATGCAATTTGTTTGCGCAACACCTGCATGCGCTCTGGCGTACGCGCCACGTTCACGCTGCCGCATTGTTTCCATCCTGTGGCCAAGCCGGTTTTCGCTTCCAAGGAAGAATACAAGTCGATGCCGTATTTGCTCATGCGCGTCATGTTGCGGTTGGGCCGCATTTGCCCCACCAAGCCGGCAGCGTGCCATGTGGTGCCGCAGGTCAACTTGCCTTGCTCCAACAAGAGAACTTCGGTTTGACCCAATTGCGCTAAGTGGTAGGCCACAGAGCAGCCCGCAATGCCGCCTCCCACAATCACCACTTTGGCGCGCGAAGGCAAGGTTTTTGTCGTCATTTCAAATTCCTCTTGTCTGTCAACCCAAGCGCAGCGCAGCAACACCTGACAAGATAGCCACTGTGCCTAGCACCCGTTGGCGAGTCCAGCGTTCATGCAGCAGCCAAGCACCAATCAAGGCCGCAAAGAACACAGATGTTTCGCGCAGGGCCGCCACCATCGCCACGGGAGCTACGGTCATGGCCCACAAAGCAATCGAGTAAGAACCCAAAGAAGCAGCCGCACCGCCCATGGCCATTGGCCAACGCGATTGCACATAAGGCCAAACGCGCCCCTTGCGCTGCATGAAAACCAGCAAAGCAAATGGCCACCCGTCCAGCGCAAACAGCATGGCCACATACTGTAGGACATGGCCAGAACTGCGCGCGCCCTTGGCATCAATCACGGTGTAAATGGCAATCAAAACGGCATTGCTCAATGCAAACCAAACTGCCTTGCGATGTGCCCACCAGCCTTGGCTCAAACCCAGTAACAAAACACCGGCGGAAATGGCTGCCACGCCCAACCAGGCCATGCTGCTTAAGGATTCGTCTAACAAGGCCAAAGAGGCCAAGGCCACCAACATAGGCGCTGTGCCGCGCATCAAGGGGTAGGTCAAGCCCAAATCACCATGCTTGTAAGCGCCAGCCAATGCAAAGTAATACCCCACATGCACCACCAAAGAACACAAAATAAATGGCCAAGATTGATCGGGCGGAGGGCCCACATACAAACAAATGGGCAAGGCCAACAAGGAACACAGCACATGGATCAAGGCGGTGTCCAATGTTTTGTCTTGGCTCGACTTGACCAGTGCATTCCAGCTGGCGTGCAGCAAGGCGCCAAACAGCACGGCCATCAACACGGGCCAGGTCATGGCCATCCTAAGGCCTCAAAGCGCAGCGCTTTGCCGTTTGCATGTAATGCGCCAAGTCAGGCGTTTGAAGGCCGGGGTTTTTGGCCAAATCGTCCCACACACGCAGGCGCACCGCCTCGGGAGCGCCGGGCTGGGCAATGAATTCATCGGCTTGGCTCTGGGTAAAAATTCCACCCTGCAATTGCAAGCTGCGCTTAGAGTCTTCCGACAAACCGGCGTAGTACGCTGGCCGTGCCACGCACAAGTAGCGCTTGGCATCGACATGGCGCTCAATGGCATCGATCACGCTTTGGGGGAACACATTGCGCAAAAATGGAATGACCCTGTATTGGTGAACATCATCGACACCGTGCATGCTGGGGGTGTCTCCGAGGTCGTGCAACAAATGACCCAGGTCATGCAAAAAAGCAGCCGTGACCAATTCGTCGCTGGCCCCCTCTTGCTCGCCCAAAAATGCAGCCTGCAAAGCATGCTCAAGTTGCGTGACGGGCTCACCACTGTACTGTTCGTGTCCGCGGTGTTGAAACAATTTTCCAATGTCGTTCAAGCTCAATGCCATGGTGTTGCCCCTAGTCAGTCATCAAGTCAGGTTGCTTCAATCGCGTGCTGGCCAATGCGCCGGCTTGCTCCAAAATTGGATATGCAATGGAGCAAATGTGCGAATTGATGCGCTTTAAGTCGCTGATCAAGTCAATGTGCAAAGAACTGGTGCCAATGCTTTGCAGCGTGTTTTCTTGCAAGCGCGTCAAATGGCGGCTGGCGTATTCGTGTTCTAAGTTCCTGAACTGTACTTTTTGCTCCAGCAAAGACTGTGCATTGCGAACGCCGCCATCCAAAAACACGCTCATGCCCAGTTGCAAATTGGTCACCAGCCTTTGGTGCAAATCTTCAATTTCAGCCAATCCGGCCTGAGAAAAAGTCCGGGCCTTGGCAATTTTTTTGTCCTCAATGTCTTGTAAGACGCGCTCAATGATGTCGCCGACTTGCTCCATGTTGATGGCAAATGACATGATGTCAGCCCAGCGCTGACCTTCTCTTTGCGACAAGGCCTCACGCGAAATTTGTGTCAAATAAAATTTGATCGACGAATACAAATGGTCTACACCGTCGTCCATTTTTCGCAATTTAGCGGCCAGATCCGTATCGTCATTTTGAATCACCGGCATGATGCCGCGCAGCATGGTTTCCACCACATCGGCTTGGTGCAAAGCTTCGCGTGCGGCGCAGGCAATGGCCAGCGAAGGTGTGCTCAGTGCAGTCGGGTCAAGGTACTTGGGTTGGACAGCGCCTTCGGTTACCGCAGTGGCGGGCAAATGCAACGCCAACCAGGCTCCAGCTTTGCCGGTCAAGCCCACCAGGGAAACCGTCAACAAGAGGTTGAACATCACGTGAAAGCCCACCACCGGATCCAAGTGCAGGGCTTGCAATTCTTGCGCCACAGGCGGGAAGTAAGACAAAAATGGCAGGGCCAGCATGCAGCCAATCACCTTGAAAAACAGATTACCCAAGGGCACACGGCGCACAGCAGGCAAAGATTTGGAAAGCGTCAAAAATGCCAACAAGCCACTTCCCAAATTGGCACCCAGCACCAAGCCCAAAGCCATGGACAATGACAGCACCCCCGTATGGCACAAAGTGGCCGTCAACAAAACCATGGCCAAACTGGAATAAGAAATCACGGTTAAGAAGGCACCGACCAACATCAAAATCAGTGGGTCGTTGGGCAAGACGCTCAAAAGAACGTGCATACCCTGGGATTCGGTGATGGGCCGTGTGGCCTCCACAATCAAGCGCAAAGCCAGCGTCATCAAACCCAGACCAATGGCCACCCGCCCCCATCGACCCGCGGTGTTGTTTTGATTGGTCACAAAAGTCACAACACCCACCACAATCAATAAGGGGGAGAGCCAACTCATGTCAAAAGAAAACAGCAAGGCCATCAAACTGGTGCCCACGTCAGCGCCGAGCATCATGATCAAGGCAGTCGACGTCAAAAACAGGCCTTGCCCGACAAACGAGCTGACAATCAAACAAGTCGCGGTGCTGGACTGCAGCAAACTGCTAACACCCACACCTGAGGCAAAAGCCCAAACGGGCTTGCGAACGCTGCTGGACAATGCATCACGCAAAGACCCCCCCATGACGCGCAAGATGCCTGTGCGCACCGTGTGAGTACCCCACACCAGCAAGGCAATTGCGGCCAACAGGTTCAACAAATGCTGCATCCTGATCAGGCCCAGGGCAGCGAATAAGTTTTGATATTTGTAAAGCTCTTCATGGCCTCTTGCACGCCTTCTTTGTAACCCAGGCCCGAATCTTTGATGCCGCCAAAGGGCGTTAGCTCCAGCCGGTAACCGGGCACTTCACGCACATTGACGCTGCCCATTTGCAACTCGTTCACGAATCGCACTATGTAGTCCATGCGGTTGGTGCAAACCCCGCTGGACAGTCCATAAGCTGTGCCATTGGCCATTTGAATGGCTTGGTCAATGTTGGCAAATCGAATGATGGGCGAGACCGGGCCAAATGTCTCCTCGCGCACCAGACTCATCTCTGGGCGAACTTGGTCGAGCACCGTGGGTGCATACAAAGCGCCCCGTCGCTGATTGCCAACCCACAAGCGGGCGCCTTGCGCCACCGCCTCATTGACACGCGACTCACAAAATTTGGCAGCGGCTTCGTCAATCACAGTGCCCATCAAATTGTCTGGGTTGGCCGGGTCACCGTATGTCCAAGCTTTGGTTTTGCTCACCACCAAGTCGGTGAATTCTTCAGCCACAGCCTCATGCACCAGCATGCGCTTGACTGCGGTGCAGCGTTGACCCGAATTTTTATAGGAGCCTTGCACGGCCAGATTCGAGGCCTCTTGCAGGTCTGCATCTTCCATCACGATCAAGGGATCATTGCCACCCAACTCCAACACGATGCGCCGGTAGCCTGCCTTGCTGGCAATGTATTTGCCAATGGCCACACCGCCCGTGAAGGTGATCAAGTCCACAGCCGGATGGGTCAACAGCTCATCGGCAATTTCTGCTGGATCACCGGTGACCACGCTGAGCATTTCCGGGGGCAAACCGGCCTGGTACAAAAGATCAGCAAAATAGATGGCCGAATACGGCACCTTCTCTGAAGGCTTTAAAACCATCCGGTTGTTCGTGGCCACGCTGGGAATGACTTTGTGCGCCACTTGGTTCATCGGGTGATTGAACGGCGTGATGGCCGAGATCACCCCCAGTAATGGCGAGCGCTGCGTGTAGACCCGGCGCTGTTTGCCGTGATGCGTCAAATCGCAGCTGAATATTTGGCCATCGTCTTTCAACACTTCTTGCGCGCCAAACAGCAGCACATCGCTGACACGCCCGGCTTCGTAAATCGAGTCCTTCAAGCACAGCCCTGCTTCGGCCGTGATCAACTGGGCAATATCGTTCAAGTGTTCGCGCACCAAAGCCGCTGCCTTGTTCAAAATGTCGGCGCGCTCAAAGCGCGTCAACTTGGGCTTGTAGGCGTGGCCGATCTCAAACGCTTGGCGCACTTCTTCCACAGTGGCCTTGGGCACTGTGCCCAAAAGTTGTTCGGTGAAAGGATTAAAGACCTGAATGTGCCGCTCGCGCGCAGCACCCACTTTGCGACCGCCAATGCGCATGGCATTGAGTTGGTGGTCTAGGATAAATTGTGAAACCTGACTCATATGCGTCCTTTCAAGCCTGTTGGGCCCAGTTCAATGCCAAATCAAAGGCGTCAAAATTGCGCCAGCGCCGCTGCCGGTCTAAATGGGGAATGGCGCGGTTGATCACCAAAGGCACGCGTTGCTCGCTGATGCCGCCGTGCGATCGGAGCGGCACATCCAGGCCCGACAAATCGTGCTTGGCCTTGGAAGTCCCAAGCACCGTGTCACGCTCAGAGACCACCACCAGGTCGCCCAAGCGGTCGGCTGGCAGCTCAAATTGAGCAGCAGCTTGGGCGCGCGTTAACACCACTTCAATTCCGTGCTCAGCTTGCAACTTGGCGCAGGCTTGAAGCGGGTCTGTGCCACTTGGCAAATAGATGGTGGCAAAGGAGCCCAAAGCACCGTGGTGCACCACATAGGGGTCGGTGATGGGCAAGATCACGCGCACCAGACCTTGGCCCAACCACGCGTCAAACCAATCTTGCAAATAAATCACCTTGGGCTGGCCGTCCATGCCCACCTTGGCGTTCATTCCGTGGTCGGCAGTCAGCACCACCACGCAGCCCATGGCGTCGAGTTGCGCCATGTAACTGTCCATCATGGCGTAAAACTGATTGGCCCCTTCTGTGCCGGGAGCGAACTTGTGCTGGATGTAATCTGTGGTCGACAAATACATCACATCGGGACGCTGATTTTTCATCAACCACACCCCAGCAGCAAAAACAAACTCTGATAAGTCTGCGCTGTAAACACTGGGCAAAGGCATGCCCACTTTGTTCAACACATCGTCAATGCCATGTTCGGCCAAGGTGGCTTTGTCTGCCTTCTCAGCGGAGAAGCAAATGCCCTTCATTTGATGGCCGAGCAATTGGCGCAGTTTGTCTTTGGCTGTGATAACTGCCAGCTTGCAACCCGCATCGGCCAAGGCCGCCAAAAGGGAGGGTGCACGCAGCCATTTCGGATCGTTCATCATGACTTCGACATTGTTGGCGCTGTCGTACAAATAGTTGCCGCAGATGCCATGCACACTGGGGGGCACGCCCGTGACAATCGATAAATTATTCGGATTGGTAAAGCTGGGCACCACACAATCGGCTTGCAAACCGGTGCCTTGGGCCAACACGTTTTTCATCCAAGGCATGTGGCCAGCGGCCACGGCTTGCCCCAAATAATCAGGCTCACACCCATCCACACACACCACCACCACGGGCTGCTTGGGCATTTGATAGTTTCGGTCATTGACTTTCATAGGTTTCTCTCAAGGAGCAAGTTGTTCAGAAAATTGAAGATAATTTCGGATCGTTCTCTCGCGGCTCATGAGCACGTGTTGTCGCAGCGTTTCAGCCGCCTTGTTTGCATTGCCTGAACGAATGGCTTGCAGCATTTCTCTGTGCTCATTGACTGACGTGGCCAACAATGAATGGTCTGCCAAATTGCGCCGGCGAAACAAACTCAATTCACGCGTGAGTTTTTGGTACATGCCCAGAAGTTTTTTGTTGCCAGAAAAAGTCACCATCGATTCATGGAACGCGATGTTCAAGCGGTAATACGCGGCCTCGTCTTGCGCTTTGACTGTTTTGTCCATTTGATCGATCAAGCTTTGCAAATGCGCCAATTGCTCAAGCGTTGCATTACCAGCCAAATTGCTGCCGACGTGGGCCTCGATCATGGCGCGCATGTCAAAAATTTCCAGCGCCTCCTCCAGCGGAACTTGCCGCACAAAAACACCACGATTTTTTTCCAACCGGACTAGGCCAGCCTCCTCCAGCACACGAAAGGCCTCGCGCACAGGGCCCCTAGAGACACCCAAACGTTCGGCCATGACCGCCTCGGTGAGTTTGTCGCCCGGGCCCAATTCGCCTGCATTGATCAGGCGCTCAATCTCCTGCTGCACTGCGCCGGTCAGCGAATTGGTTTGCAGCATGGCAATGGTGGAATGGGACAAAGCGGCAGGGTCAGCAAATTGAAGAGGCATAGCCTCCATTGAATCACAAAACAGCAGATTGTCAACAATTTACAAAAAACAATTGACAAGCGTGTTATCTTGCTTTCCAATGAATTTTCACGCGCTTGTCACGCGCTTGTCATGTTGCGCGTGGAAAGTAGATGGTTTTAACCTTTAAAAGGGATTTCGTATGCGTTCACTTTGCAAATCAGCCCTGCTGATCGGCGGACTTTTGTTAGGCTCTTTGGCCTTTGCTCAAAAAACACAACTCTTGGTTTACACCGCTTTGGAAGTGGACCAATTGAAAGCCTACCAAGAAGGTTTCAATAAAGTGCACCCCGAAATCGAACTCAAATGGGTTCGCGACTCAACCGGTGTGATCACAGCCAAACTGTTGGCTGAAAAAGCCAACCCCCAAGCCGATGCGGTCATGGGTGTGGCGGCCACCAGCCTGGCGCTGATGAACAAAAACGGCATGCTCGAGCCCTTTGCGCCATTGAACTTAGATGCCATCATGCCGCAGTACCGTGACAAGGCCAACCCACCAGCTTGGTGGGGCATGGATGTCTGGGGCGCCACGATTTGCTTTAACACCGTGGAAGCCAAAAAACGCAATATACCCAAGCCTGAGTCTTGGCAAGACTTGGTCAAACCCATTTACAAAGGCCAAATCGTCATGCCCAACCCGGCCTCCAGCGGCACGGGCTACTTTGATGTGATCGCATGGCTGACTCTGTTCGGTGACCAAAACGGCAAAGGCGGCGGCTGGAAATACATGGACGGCCTGCATGAGAACATCGCGCAGTACACGCACTCAGGCTCCAAGCCCTGCAACATGGCTGCCAGTGGTGAGTTTGTCTTGGGCATCTCCTTTGAATACCGCGGCAACGCCAACAAGGCCAAAGGCGCACCGATCGACTTGGTGTTCCCCAAAGAAGGTTTGGGTTGGGACTTAGAGTCTTTTGCCATTCACAAAGGCACAAAGAAGTTGGACGCAGCCAAGAAATTGGCCAACTGGGCTTCGAGCAAAGACGCCATGCGCTTGTACGGCAAAAACTTTGCCATCACTGCGCACCCCGGTGTGGCCGAGCCGCTGCCCAATGTTCCCAAAGACTATGAGTCACGTTTGGTTAAACTGGACTTCAGCTATGCAGCAGAACAACGCGAGCGCATTTTGAACGAGTGGAACTCTCGCTACAACGGCAAATCTGAGAAACGTTGATTTTGAAATAGATGGCCGCCTGGCAATGCCAGCGCGGCCTTTTTTTTGGTCCCCCATGTCTGCAAGTCCTTACCTCACCCTGCGCCATTTGCACAAAGCATTTGGCAACTTTGTCGCCTTGCAAGACATCAACCTGGACATCTTGCCAGGTGAATTGGTTTGTTTTTTAGGCCCCTCGGGTTGCGGCAAGACCACCTTGCTGCGCATCATTGCTGGCCTGGAAGTGCAAACGCACGGCAGCGTGCACCAAGCAGGCCGAGATATTTCTTCTGCCCATCCGGCCGAGCGTGATTACGGCATCGTTTTCCAAAGCTACGCACTGTTTCCCAATTTATCAGTGGCTGACAATGTGGCCTACGGCCTGGTCAACCGCAAAGTTGCCCGAGATGCGATGGCCCAGCGCGTTGAAGAATTGCTCAAGCTCGTGGGCCTGCCTGGCAGCAATGCCAAGTTCCCCAGCCAACTGTCTGGCGGGCAGCAGCAGCGCATTGCCTTGGCGCGTGCCTTGGCCACCTCGCCTGGCTTGCTGCTGCTCGATGAGCCCTTGTCCGCGCTGGACGCGCTGGAGCGTGTGCGCTTGCGCCATGAAATCAGATCCTTGCAACAAAGCTTGGGCGTGACCACCATCATGGTCACACACGACCAAGAAGAAGCCCTGAGCATGGCCGACCGCATTGTGGTCATGAACCATGGCTGCATTGAGCAAGTGGGCACACCGCACCAAATTTACCGCGAACCGGCCAGCGCTTTTGTGGCTGATTTTGTAGGCAAAGTCAATGTGCTGCCGGGCCTTGTTCAAGGGGATCAACTGCACTTGGGTGAAATGCGAGTCCCCTTGCAAGACATTCCCGCCCTAGGCCACGCGCCAGGCCCAGTGAAAATATATTTGCGCCCAGAGGATGTGCTGGCCAGGCCTATCGTGGCAGGTGACGCCTGTGTGTTTCAAAGCAGCATTCAAGCCATTGAATTTCTCGGTGCGTTTTGCCATGTTCACGTGTTGGCGCCAGCCTTGTCCGAGCAACCCTTGACGGTATATTTGTCACTCAATTTTTTGGCAGAAAAAAATCTACACGCCGGCTCAGATTTGCTCTTGAAACTGATGCCCGAGCGCATTAAATTATTTTGACACTGGCATGATCCACAGCTTGCCCCTTGTCACCCAGCGAACCCATTGGAGCCAGGGCTTGGCTTATGTCGGTTTGGGCTTGGCAACGCTGGTTCTCTTGATTTTTTTGGCAGCACCTTTGCTGGCCATCTTGCAGCAAGCCGCCATGGACGATCAAGGTCAATTCGTGGGCCTTCGCAACTTCATCAGCTACATCCAAACGCCTGCCTTGCTGCACAGTCTATGGAACAGCGTCTGGGTCTCTGCCTTGGTCACCTTGATTGTGCTGCCCCTGGCTTTCGGCTTTGCATATGCTTTGACGCGCAGTTGCATGCCGTTTAAATCTTTGTTTCGCGCTATCAGTTTGATCCCCTTGCTGGCGCCATCGCTTTTGTCGGCCATCTCTTTGATCTATTGGTTTGGCAACCAAGGGGTTTTGAAGTCGGCCATGCAAGCCGCAGGAGTCGATCAAATTTATGGCCCTGCGGGTGTCGTGATCGCCGAGTGCTTTGCCGTGTTTCCACATGTGGTGATGATTTTGGTCACCGCCTTGGCACTGGCCGATGCGCGCCTGTATGAAGCTGCAGACGCCTTGGGCACGCGCGCTGTTCGAAAATTTCTCACCATCACATTGCCTGGCGCCAAATACGGTTTGATCTCAGCCGCCTTGGTGAGTTTTACTTTGGTGGTGACCGACTTTGGCATACCCAAGGTGATTGGCGGCAACTTCAACATGATGGCAACCGATATTTTCAAACTCGTCATTGGCCAACAAGATTTCGCCAGAGGTTCGGTGGTGGCGATCTTCCTGCTTTCACCTGCGGTGCTGAGTTTTGCAGTTGACCGCTATGTCAGTGCGCGCCAAACCGCCATGCTCAGCGCGCGCGCAGTACCCTACCAAGCTCACCCTGCCAAAGACCGTGACCGCCTTATGCTGCTTTTGTGCGTGTTCATTTCAACCATCATGCTGGCCATGTTGGGCATGGCGGTGTTTGCCTCCTTCGCCAGTTTTTGGCCTTACGACTTGAGCCCCAGTTTGCGCCATTACACACTGGGCTTGGTCGATGGTGAGGTGGGCGAAGGCTTCGTCAACAGTTTGAAGATGGCCAGCGGCACGGCTGTGTTTGGCACCTTGCTGGTTTTTTGCACGGCCTATTTGATGGAAAAAACCAAAGGCATGAATGCCCTTCGCGGGCCACTGCAATTGTTGGCCGTGCTTCCCATGGCGGTGCCGGGCTTGGTGCTGGGCTTGGGCTATATTTTCTTTTTCAACATGCCCAGAAACCCATTGCACGGCTTGTACCAAAGCATGCCGCTTTTGACCCTTTGCACCATTGTTCACTTCTACACCACCGGGCATTTGACGGCGAGCACAGCATTGAAAGCTTTGGACCCTGAATTTGAATCGGTCAGCGCCTCCCTGAAGGTTCCTTTTTACAAAACCTTTTGGCGCGTGACTTTGCCCATCTGTACACCCGCCATGGTGGACATAGCGCGCTACTTTTTCATCAATGCCATGACCACCATTTCAGCCGTGGTGTTTTTGTACTCACCCGAGACCAAGGTGGCCTCGATTGCCATCTTGAATTTAGACGAAGCCGGTGACACAGGGGCTGCTGCAGCCATGGCAGTGCTGATCGGTTTAATCTCGGCTGTGGCCACCGGTTTGTTTGCGTGGCTGGGGCATGTCATGAACCGCCGCACGCAAGCTTGGCGCGGCCGTTGAATGTGATCACTTAACTTGAAATGAATGAACTATGCACCGCGAAGCCATCCTTTTAACCCCCGGCCCTTTGACCACCACCTTGCGCACCAAGACAGCCATGCTGCGTGACTGGGGTTCATGGGACAGCGAGTTCATGGCCGTGACTGCCGGTGTGCGCAAAAGCTTGCTGGACATTGTGCGCGGCCACGAAAGCCATGTGGTCGTCCCTTTGCAAGGCAGCGGGACCTTCAGCGTCGAAGCAGCCGTGGCCACCGTGGTGCCGCGAGACGGCCACATCTTGGTGCTTGACAATGGCGCTTACTGCAAACGCGCCGCCAAGCTCTCGACCATGATGGGCCGGCGTACCACCTTGGCGCCTACAGACGAAGCGCAAGCCGTCTCGCCAGCGCAGCTCCACGCCCTGCTTGAAAAAGACCCCAGCATCACCCATGTGGTGCTGATCCACTGTGAGACGGGCGCCGGAGTTTTGAATCCACTGGCCCAAGTGGCACAGGTCTGTGAGCAGCACAGCAAAGGTTTGATTGTGGACGCTATGAGTTCCTTTGCCGCTTTGGAAATTGACGCGCGCAGCACGCGCTTTGACGCCTTGATCGCGGCCAGTGGCAAGTGCCTCGAAGGTGTCCCCGGCATGGGCTTTGTATTTTTGCGCAAAGCTATTTTGGACAGCTGCATTGGTAACAACGCATCCTTGGCCATGGACCTGTATGACCAATATGTGTACATGGAAAAAACGGGTCAATGGCGCTTTACGCCGCCCACCCATGTGCTGGTAGCTTTGGCCGAAGCCATCGCACAGTTTGAGGAAGAAGGCGGCCAAGCCGCGCGCCTCAAGCGCTACCAAGCCAACTGCCAAACATTGATCGACGGCATGGCCGCTCTGGGCTTCAAACCCTTTCTTGAGCCAGCCATTCAAGCGCCCATCATCGTGACATTCCATGCACCTGGTGATGCCCGTTATGAATTCAAAAAATTCTATGAGGCCGCTAAGCAGCACGGTTTTATTTTGTACCCAGGAAAGCTGACGCAGATCGAAACCTTCCGCGTCGGTTGCATTGGGGCCATCGGTCCCGTTGAAATGCAACAAGCCGTGCATGCCGTGTCATTGACTTTGCAAGAAATGGGCATTGCCAGCGGCAAGCCTGCGTGATTTTTCAATAATTACCAGCACCTCAAAGGATTGCAACATGGCCACTAGCAAAGTTCACCCAGCGCTCAAAGAAGTTCAAAAAAGTGGCACCGGCAAAGTCAAGGTGGCTGTCAGTGACATCGACGGCATATTGCGCGGCAAGTATTTGCACATCGATAAATTTTTGGGTGCTGCCAAGCCCCATCCCGAAGGTGGTTTTGGTTTTTGCGACGTGGTGTTTGGCTGGGACTCTTCCGATCAGTGCTACGACAACACAACGTTCACCGGTTGGCAACACGGTTTTCCAGACGCCCTGGCGCGCCTTGATTTGGACACCGCCAGGCGCGTGCCATGGGATCAAAATGTGCCCTTCTTCTTGGGTGAATTTGTTTTAGCCGATGGCTCACCCCACCCTTTGTGTCCCCGTCAAACCTTGAAAAAAGTTTTAAAGCGCGCCGAAAAAATGGGCGTCAAGCCCATGTGCGGCATGGAGTTCGAGTGGTTTAATTTCTTAGAAACTCCGCACACTTGGGATGCCAAAAAAGGCGTTGACCCCACCCCCCTGACCCCTGGCATGTTTGGTTATTCTTTGCTGCGTGTGAATCAAAACCGAGAATTTTTCAACGCCATTCAAGACGAGATGGCACAATTTGACGTACCCATTGAAGGCCTGCACACCGAGACAGGCCCTGGCGTTTACGAAGCTGCCATCGCCTTTAGCGATGCGCTGACTCAAGCTGATCGCGCCATCCTTTTCAAAACCGGTGCCAAAGAAATTGGCGCGCGCTTTGGCATCATGCCCAGCTTCATGGCCAAGTGGAATGCAGCCTACCCCGGCTGCAGCGGCCACATTCACCAAAGCCTGAGCGATGGCAAAAAAAATCTTTTTGCCGATGCCAAAGGCCGCCATGGCATGAGCCCTTTGTTTGAGAGTTACTTGGCCGGGCAAGTCGCTTGTTTGATGGAGTTCGCCCCCATGTTCTGGCCCACCATCAACAGCTACAAACGCTTGGTCGATGGTTTTTGGGCGCCTGTCAAACCCACCTGGGGCGTGGACAACCGCACAGCGAGTTTCCGCGTGATTGCTGGCTCGGCCAAATCGACTCGCCTAGAAACCCGCTGCCCAGGCGCGGATGTGAACCCTTATTTGGCCATGGCTGCTGTGATCGCCGCGGGTTTGGATGGCGTGGAAAAGGGCTTGAAGCTGACTGCTCCGGCCATTCACGGCACCAATGGCGGCGCAGAGAACATGGCGCGTGCGCCGCGCACCCTGATCGAGACCACGCACAATTTCCAAAAATCCAAAATCGCACGCAATTGGTTGGGCGACACATTTGTTGACCACTTCGCAGCCACCCGTGAATGGGAATGGCGACAATGGCTGGACGGCGTGACCGATTGGGAACTCAAACGCTATTTTGAAATTATTTGACAGCTAGGAGGCCTTGTGAGCATTCAGAAATTTTCTTTTCCAACCCCGATTCATTTTGGCGTGGGCGCCCGCACATTGGTGGCGCAACACCTGAAAGATGCCGGCATTCGTCGCCCCTTGATCGTGACCGACCAAGCCTTGGCCAGTTTGCCTTTGCTCGCAGAGTTTCAAAGCCATCTGGGGGGCTTGGATGTGGCGGTGTTCGCTGGCGTTCATGGCAACCCCACTGCCTCGCAAGTGATGGCGGGTGCGCAAGCGTACAAAGCCCACCGCGCCGATGCCGTGATTGGCCTGGGCGGCGGGGCCTCGCTCGATGTGGCCAAAGTGGTGGGCTTGGCAGCCACCCACGAAGGCTCAATTTTGGAATACGCATGGGACCACCCGCAAGTGCGCAGCATCACCGGAAATTTGCCTTATTTCGTGGCCCTGCCCACCACCTCGGGCACTGGCTCTGAAGTGGGGCGCTCGAGCGTTGTGAGCGAAGACGACACGCATCAAAAGCGTGTGATCTTCAGCCCCAAATTGTTGGCGCAAACTGTGTTCGCAGACCCTGAGCTTACCGTCGGACTGCCAGCCAAGATCACCGCCGCCACAGGTATGGACGCGCTGACCCACAACATCGAGAGTTACCTGTCACCGGCCTACCACCCCTTGTGCGACGGCATTGCTTTGGAAGGCACACGCATTGCAGCTGCCGCTTTGCACACCGCCGTGCACCAGCCCGGTCATTTGCACGCGCGCAGCAGCATGATGATGTCCTCCATGATGGGAGCCATTGCATTTCAAAAAGATTTGGGCGCTGTGCATTCTTGCGCACATGCGCTTGGCGCTGTGCTCGACATGCACCACGGCTTGGCCAATGCTTTGATGATCGACACCGTGATGGCTTGGAACTACCATGCCGTTCCAGATAAATTTTCCGAGTTGGCCCATGTGTGCAAAGTCGCAGGGGGCGGAGCAGGCTTTGTGCAGTGGTTGAAAGATTTGAAAGAATCCATTGGCATGCAAGGCAGCTTATCGGCTTATGGCGTTCGACCTGAGCACATGGCGCGATTGGTCGCGATTGCGACCGCCGACACTTGTCACCAGACCAACCCCAGGCCTTGCAGCGCAGCAGATTTTGAAATACTTTTCAAAGCGGCGATGTGAGAGGCCAGCACACCATGTCCACCCGCAAACAACGCCTGAAAATCGGCATCTCAGCATGCTTTTTTCATGCCGACCCCGCACGGCCCATTTTCTCAGGCAAAACATTGCAGTACCTGGAGCAATCCATGGCCCATTGGGTCATGTCGCAAGGCGATTTGGCATTCATGGTTCCATCGCCAGAGGGTCCAACGCAAAAAAGCGATACCAGTTTGAATGACTTTGCCGACTGTTTAGATGCCGTCGTGTTGATGGGCGGCAGCGACGTATGGCCCGGCAGTTACGGTGAAACCGCCATGGACGAACGCTGGCAAGGCGACCGCATTCGAGATGCATATGAGAAAAAATTGATCGAAGCTTTTGTGGCTGCTGGCAAACCGGTTTTAGGTGTTTGCAGGGGTTTGCAAATGATCAATGTGGCCTTTGGCGGCACACTGTATCAAGATATCGCCACGCAGTGCCCACAAGCCTTGACGCACCGTGATGCCAAGACCTACGACCACAACACCCATGACTTGGCCATTGATCCATCCAGTCGTTTGGCGCAGGTTTTAAACGGTGCCAAGCAAGCGCGCGTCAACAGCGTGCACCACCAAGGCATCAAAGACTTGGCACCGAACTTTGTGATTGAAGCCTATTGCCCCAACGATCGCATTGCAGAAGCCATTCGCTACCAAGGCAATTCTTATGTGGCTGCGGTGCAGTGGCATCCTGAATTTCACACACCCGAGCAGGGTACTTTGGACGATGCGCCCATCCTCTCTGACTTTTTAAACGCCGCCCGGCAAACGCGCCCAGATCACACAGCGCGCAAGGCTTGATGCGCGCAAGACTCTTCCCGAACATCGACAACGCAACACCATGAAATTACTCAACGTCAACAACCCTGCCACCGAAGAATTGATCACGCAACTGCCCATCGACGATGGCGCTGGCGTGGCCATCAAAGCTCAAAAAGCACGCACTGCCCAACCGGCGTGGGCCGCAACCCCTTTGGTACAGCGCAGAGCGTGCATCCAAACATTTCGCGCGCTGGTTGAAAAAGAATTGGATGATTTGGCGCGCACCATGACGCTGGAAACCGGAAAACCCTTGGCACATTCACGTAACGAGCTCAATGGATTTTTAGGTCGTATTGATTTTTTCTTAAGCCAAGCCGAATCCGTTTTACAAACACAAACCGTCTTCAACCAAGACGGCATGTGCGAGCAAATTGAGCACATTCCTTTGGGTGTGATTGGCAATATTTCCGCTTGGAACTACCCTTGGTTTGTCGGTGGCAATGTGTTTGTGCCAGCCCTGTTGATGGGCAATGCCGTGCTCTACAAGCCTTCCGAATTTGCCCCTATGACCGGCTTGGCCATGGCACGCTTGCTGCACGCAGCGGGCGTTCCACAAGACGTGTTTGCCGCCTTGATCGGCGCGGCAGACACAGGCAACGCGTTGCTAGCGCAAGCACTCGACGGCATGTTCTTCACCGGCTCTTTGGCCACCGGCCAGCACATTGCCAACGTCATGGGCCCGCGCATGACCAAACTGCAATTGGAGCTGGGCGGCAAAGACCCGACTTACGTGTGCGCCGATGCCGACCCTGTGACCGCCGCACAATCTTTGGCCGATGGCGCCATGTACAACGCGGGGCAAAGCTGCTGTTCGGTAGAGCGCGTGTATGTCCACGCCAGTGTGCATGATCGTTTTGTTCAAGCGCTGCTCGAGACTGTGCGCAGTTTCAAAATGGGCGACCCCTTGGCTGCAGACACTTACCTGGGGCCTTTGACGCGTGCGCCGCAACTTCAAGTTTTAGAAGCACAAGTGGCCGATGCATTGGCCAAAGGCGCACGCTGCTTGCTCGGCGGGCAACGCGCCGTGGGCCCCTTTGGCGGCCGAGGTAACTGGTTCAACGCCACAGTTTTTGACCAAGTTGATCACAGCATGGCGCTCATGCGTGAAGAGAGTTTTGGCCCCATCTTGGGCATTCAAAAAGTTGATGACGATGCCCAAGCGGTGCGCTGGATGAACGACACGGCCTACGGCTTGACCGCAGGTGTCTACACCCCCGACGAAGCCCATGCCCGCGCTGTGTTGTCTCAAGTGCGCGCCGGCACGGTGTATTGGAATTGCTGTGACCGCGTCAGCCCGCGTCTGCCATGGAGCGGCTGGGGTCATTCGGGCATGGGCCTGACTTTGTCGCGCGAAGGCTTGGCCACTTTCACGCGGCCCAAGGCTTGGCATTTGCGGTCTGTTTAACGTACTGGAAATTGACACATGCGACTTGCCCTTTTTGATTTAGACCACACGCTGCTCAATGGTGACAGTGACCAACTGTGGTGTGATTTTTTGATTGAGAAAGGCATGCTTGAAAAAGCAAGCTTTTCTCAGCGCAATGCGCAGATAGCAAGTGACTATCAATCAGGCACTGTGGATGTGCAGGTTTTTTGTGATTTTTACATTGGCAGCTTGGTTTTGAAATCGCCTCAAGACTGGCAGCCTCTGCGTGTCGAATTTTTGCATGAATGGATTGCACCTCGCTTGGCCGCAGCTGGCAAGGTCCAAATACAAATTCACCAAGCACAAGGCGATCGCGTGGTGATGACCACGGCCACCAACCGCTTCATCACCGAGCTCACAGCTGAGCACCTGGGCGTATCAGACCTGATCGCCACTGAAACTGAAATTCAGAATGGTTTGTTCACAGGCCATGCAACGGGTGTGCCCAACATGCGAGAGGGGAAAGTCAAACGATTGCACGCATGGCTTTCGGCTCAAGGCCTTGATCTGTCCACGATCGAGACTTGGGGCTACAGCGACTCGATGAATGACCTTCCGCTTTTGGAAGCTGTCAACCACCCCACAGTGACTCAAGGAGATACGCGTTTGCGCACGCTCGCCCAAGCACGCGGCTGGCCGCTGGTCGATTGGTTTTGATTTTCAGACGCCGTGTGCATCCCAAAATTGTGCTGGGGTGAAAATAGGATAACGGTGTGCCAGCGCCAATAAATCTTTGTCACCGGTGATTAAAAAATCGGCGCTGGATGTGGTCAAGGCGGTCTTGCATTTTGCGAATCCGCTCAAACAAGCGGGCATCCACCAAGACAGCAACCGGCTTGCCTTCTTTGTTGATGACGACACTGTCGTTGCTGTACTGCACTTGGTTGAGCATTTCTCCCAAGTTTTGCAGCATAAGGTCACTCCAAAATGCGGATTTCGCTTCGGGCCAGCCTCTTTCAGGGGCTTTGCAACGCAATGTCACTGCCCAGGACCCCTTGCGCAATCACACAGCCTGCATCCACGCTAAAGGCTTGCTGGCGCAATGCCGCCATCACCTCATGGGGGCTCATGCAAAGGAACTCGCTGACTTCACCATCTTGGTTTTGCGGCAGCACGTCCATGGGCATGGCCAAGTTGTAAACCCACAAGGCCTCATGATGCCAACCTTCGGGCTCCATGCGGTTAGTGGTCACTTCGCCGCAAGCGATTGCCTGCTCTGCCAAGCCTGCCTGAAGGCCTGCTTCCTCGGCCATTTCTCGAATGCCACAAAGCTGCACTGTTTCACCCGCGGGCAAGCCCCCGGCGGCCAGGTTGTCCAACTTGCCGGGGTCTGTGGCCTTGGTCAATGCGCGCCGTCCACACCACATGTGGCCATCTGCACGAAAACCGTTGATGTGCACAGCATGACTTTTTAAACCAAAAAATCTGAAGCATGCGCGCTCCATGCGAAAGGCATGGGGCACGCGCGGGTCAGGGGGCTGCGCGCCTTGCCAAGTAGCCCCCTCTGGCCAAAAGCCGAACAACTCGTTGCGCCAAGACTGAACATGTCCTGCGCTATGCAATTGAGACGCCCATAGCGCCAATGCAGCGCTTCTTGAGGGCTCGTTGGCCTGGGGGGTGTCCCAACAAAATCCATGCGTAAAATCCCCCACAGGGCCTGGCACCGGACCTTGGCAACTCGCTCCACGCAAAGACCGCAAAGGCATGCCCAAACTTTTTAAAATTTCTGCGTGACCTCGCTTGAAGTAGCCTGTGGGGCAGCCAGTGCCCAGCTCAGCGCCAGGATGCATGCCACTCCAAAGTTGCAAAGGCTCACCCAAAAACCAAGGCCGCGCATCCGCAGGCGGGCTCTGCTGAGCTTGCCTTGAATAAGTTTGCAGCCATGCCAAATCTTGCGGCGTCAGCGCTGATTTAAATTGTTCCAAAGCTTTGAGCATTGACTTTTTTTCAGCCCAACAAACAAGCCTGAGCGAATGCCAGCATGCAAGTGCTCAATGCGCCTGATCCCAATTGGGCCCACACCCAATCTCGGCCAACAAAGGCACTTTGAGTTGGGCCACGCCAGCCATCCATGCGGGCACCGCTGTCTTGAGCCACTCCACCTCGTCTTGCGGCACTTCAAACACCAACTCGTCGTGCACTTGCATGATGACTTTGGTTTTGCGCTGCTCACGATCTAGGCCTGCTTGCACCGCGATCATGCTCAACTTGATCAAGTCCGCTGCCGTGCCTTGCATCGGCGCGTTGATGGCCGCGCGCTCTGCGCCTGCGCGGCGTGGACCATTGGGTGAATTGATTTCAGGCAAATACAAACGGCGGCCAAACACCGTTTCCACATAGCCTTGTACCTTGGCTTGTTGGCGCGTCTCGTCCATGTAACGCTTCACACCTGCGAAGCGCTGAAAATAGCGCTCGATGTAATTTTTTGCCGCCGTGTTGTCGATGCCCAATGCCTTGGCCAAACCATAGGCGCTCATGCCATAGATCAAACCAAAATTAATGGTCTTGGCATAGCGGCGTTGCTCACTGGAGACTTGATCTGGCAAGAGGCCAAAAACTTCTGCAGCCGTGGCACGGTGCACATCCAACCCTTGATGAAAGGCGCGCAGCAAAGCCTCGTCACCACTCAAGTGCGCCATGATGCGAAGTTCAATTTGACTGTAGTCGGCGCTGGCAATCAAACAGCCCGCTGGCGCCACAAAAGCCTCGCGCACCTTGCGACCTTCGGGCGTGCGGATGGGGATATTTTGTAAGTTCGGATCGTTGCTCGACAAGCGCCCCGTGACAGCCACCGCTTGCGCGTAATGCGTGTGCACTCGCCCTGTTCGGGGCAAAGCCATTTGCGCCAACTTATCGGTGTAAGTGCCCTTTAATTTAGACAGGCCGCGATACTCCAAGATGCGCGCTGGGAGCGGGTAGTCTTCGGCTAATTTTTCCAGCACCTCCTCGTCGGTGCTGCGCGCGCCTGTGGCGGTTTTTTTAATGACAGGCAATTTCAGTTTGTCAAAAAATATCTCTCCCAATTGTTTGGGGCTGCTCAAATTAAAGGGCTGCCCGGCCATCTCGTAAGCCTGGGCTTCGAGTTGCATGATGCGCTGGCCCAGGGCTTGGCTTTGGGCGGCCAAAGTCGGCCCGTCAATCAAGACACCATTGCGCTCAATGCGGTACAGCGCTTCGCTGGTGGCAATTTCCAATTCATAAATCACAAGCAATTTGGCGTCGGCTTGAATGCGGGGCCACAAGGCCAAATGCACATCCAGACATTGGTCAGCGTCTTCGCATGAGTATTGCGAGGCCTTGTCCACCGCCACTTGTGAAAAAGAAATTTGATGCGCGCCTTTGCCGCACATGTCTTCATAAGTCAAACCACTGCGGCCCAAATGGCGCAGGGCCAAACTCGTCAACCCGTGGGGCTTGTGCACTTCCAGCACGTAGCTTTGCAGCATGGTGTCGTGCGCGTACCCCTGCACTTCAATGCCGTGATTGGCCAGCACGTGGCGGTCATATTTGATGTGCTGACCCAACTTCAAATGCGCTGGATTTTCCAGCCACGGTTTCAAGCGCGCCAGCACTTGCTCAAAGGGCAATTGCTCTGGCGCATCTGGGCCTGAGTGCCTCAATGGCAAGTAGGCCGCTTCTCCCGCTTTCACACTCAAACTGATGCCCACCAACTCGGCGCGCATGGCGTCCAAGGAGGTGGTTTCTGTGTCGATCGCCGCGCAGGGGGCCGCCTGAACGCGCTGGAGCCAAACGTCCAACTGCTCCCAAGTCAAAATCGTTTCATAGCTGCTGTCGCCTTGCACCGCGCTCAAAGGCGTAGGCTCTGCAAACAAATCGTCCATGTCCAAATTGGCCGATTTTGCAGCCAGTTGGGCCGTGATTTGTTCAGAACTTGGGGCTGTCAATGTATCCTGCAACGCTGCCACAGGTGCACGCGAGCGCACCAAACCCTTAAAGCCATATTGCTCATAAAAAGCCATCAAGGCCGCTTCATCAGGCGGGGCCAAGCGCATCGATTCCAGGCTAGGCATATCGGGCAGGTGTTCTGTCAAATCGCAATCGGTTTTGATTTTGAGCAATTGACGGCCCACAGGCAACCAGTCCACGGCTTTGCGCAAATTTTCTCCCGCCACACCCTTGATCTGATCGGCCTGTGCCATCAAGGCCTCCAGCGAGCCATATTCCATCAGCCATTTGGCCGCAGTTTTAGGCCCCACCATTTGAACGCCAGGCACATTGTCGACCGGGTCCCCCACCAAAATTTGGTAGTCCAGCATCATGCTTGCAGGCACACCGAACTCGGCTTGAACGCCAGCCAAGTCACGCCTCTTGCCATTCATGGTGTCAATGATGGAGATGTGCTCATTGACCAGCTGCGCCAAGTCTTTGTCACCACTGGAGACAATCACTTCAATGCTTTGCGCGGAAGCCGCAGCCGCCAAGGTGCCGATCACATCGTCGGCCTCAACCCCGGACACGTCCAGCACCTTCCATCCCATCAGGCGCACCAGTGCGTGGATCGGCTCGATTTGGGTTCGCAAATCGTCTGGCATCGGGCTGCGGTGCTGCTTGTATGCCGGGTAAATTTCATCGCGAAAGGTCGGGCCTTTGGCGTCAAAAACACAAGCTGCGTACGCGGCAGGTATGTCCTTGCGCAGCCGCTCCATCATGTTGATCATGCCCCGAATGGCGCCCGTGGCCGGGCTTGCAGGGTCGCCCGGAATGGCCCGCAAATCGGGCATGGCATGAAATGCGCGGTACAGATAGCTCGAACCGTCCACCAGCAAAAGGGTTTTTTTGTCACTCATGCCCTAGATTGTGCACGCCCAGAAGCAGGCTTGCCAAGCGCCTGGCTCGGCAGGCGGCAAGACGCCAGCTTTAGCCCAGTTTTGTCCCAGCCCCTACAATCAGGGGATGCGATTTGTCTCTCCAACTTCCGTTTAAGCCATGGCTGTTTTCACGCCTGTTTCCCAAGACCAAGCCAGCCAACTCTTGTCCGATCTGGGTTTGGGTCAACTGACTCAATTGCGCGGCATTGAAGGCGGCATCGAAAACACCAATTACTTTGCCAGCACCGACCAAGGCGAGTACGTCTTAACGCTGTTCGAGCGCTTGACGCACGATCAATTGCCCTTCTACCTTTACTTGATGAAGCATTTGGCAGAACAAGGCATCCCTGTGCCCAAACCCGCCGCCAATCTGGACGGCGACATTTTGCACGCCTTGTGCGGCAAACCCGCTGCGGTCGTCAACCGCCTGACAGGCCAAAGCCAGCTGGCCCCGCAAATTGCGCACTGTGCGCAAATGGGCAGCATGTTGGCTCGCATGCATTTGGCCGCTCGTGATTACCAGCGCAGCCAACCCAACTTGCGCGGCCTGACGTGGTGGAATGAAACTGCCCCCGCCATCCTTGCGCACATGGACGAGGCACAGTCGAGTTTGCTGAGAAGTGAGTTGGCCTATCAAAACCACATGGCACAAAGCGCTGCCTACGCCGCATTGCCCCAAGGCCCTGTGCACGCTGATTTGTTTCGTGACAACGTGATGTTTGAAGCTGAAACTTTGACTGGCATTTTTGATTTTTATTTTGCCGGTGTTGACACCTGGCTGTTTGATTTGGCCGTCTGTCTGAACGACTGGTGCATTGATTTGCCCACGGGCGCGCATGTCGCAGACCGAGCCCGCGCCTTGCTGGCGGCCTACCAAAGTGTGCGGCCCTTGCAAATGGCTGAGCGTGCGCTGCTGCCCGCCATGCTCAGAGCAGGCGCCCTGCGATTTTGGATTTCAAGGCTTTGGGATTTCCATTTGCCGCGCAATGCCGCCATGCTCACCCCCCACGATCCCACACATTTCGAACGGGTGTTGCGCGAACGCGTGATGCACCCTATGTGCTTGTCAGATTAACCAGCCCCATGCACCTCCACACAGTGACTCCCCGAAGCGGCCTGATATGGGTCAAACAAGGCATTCAAACTTTCTGGCGCCAACCCGTTGCCTTGACTGGGTTGTTCTTTTTATTCATGGCACTGGTGTCTGTTTTGTCCATGCTTCCCTATCTAGGCTCGGCCTTGGCCTTGGCCGTACTGCCAGCAGCCACCTTGGGTCTGATGGTGGCCACCGAGCAGGCCAGTTTGGGTAAGTTCCCCATGCCCACTGTCTTGATGATTGCCTTTCGCGCCGGCCAGCAACGCCTTCGCGCCATGCTGATCTTGGGCTTGGTTTATGCGGGCGGCTTCTTGCTGGTGATGGGCTTGTCGGCTTTGATTGACGGCGGCGGCTTTGCCAAAGTCTATTTGGCCAACGCGCCCATCACGGCGGAGCTGATCAACAGCAGCGACTTCCAATCTGCCATGTGGGTGGCCACGGTGCTCTATTTGCCTTTGTCCATGCTGTTTTGGCACGCGCCGGCATTGGTTCATTGGCATGGCGTGCCGCCACTCAAAAGCTTGTTTTTCAGCTGGGTCGCTTGCTGGCGAAATTTGGGTGCATTCTCGGTCTATTTGTTGGCTTGGGCTGGTGTCTTCATGTCGGGTGTGGCTGTGGTGTTGGCGATCAGCAGCGCCTTGGGCGGTGCCGACATGGTGGCGGCCAGTCTGGTGCCAGGCGCTTTGCTGATGGCAGCCATGTTTTTCACATCGATTTATTTCAGTGTGCGCGACTGCTTTGACTTGCCCGTCCCGGGCGCGCAAACTCAGGCCTGAGTTTCAAGCGCCCCGCGCGCTGATCCTTGCGATAACACCTGTCAATGGTGGTGCCCGTGCGCGCCGTGCACATGGCGGTGCGTGATCTCTTCGGCAGTCGCCTCTCGCACCTGCATCACATGCAACTGAAACCGCAGTGTTTGTCCCGCCCATGGGTGGTTGCCATCCAACATCACGGTATCGCCCTTGATCTTGGCCACATTGAACACGTGTTCGCGCCCATCCGCGGTACGCCCACGCAGCTGGCCACCGACTTTGACACCTGCTGGAAAGTCCTTGCGCGCCATGGTTTGCAGCAAACTCTCATCATGCAGTCCAAACGCATCCTCGGGGGCAAGCACCAAAGTTGTTTGGTAACCGGCCTCTTGCCCATCCAAAGCAGCTTCGATTTTAGGTAATGTATTTTCATAACCTCCGTGCAAATACGCCATGGGCTCAGGCGCAGCTTCAAGCAATTTGCCTTGCCCATCTGCCACTTTGTAACGCAGTGTCACCACGCTGTCTTTTCCAATTTTCATTGCCACTTCCTTTTAACTTGATTGTAAATTGAGGCTGCTGATGCAGCCATTTTTTTGCTTCATTTTTCAATCCACCGGCGTCAACTTGGCCACCGACAAAGCCAGCCACTTGACCCCATGCCGCGGAAAATTGACCTGGGCTCGGGCGTCCGCCCCTGCCCCTTCCACCGAGATCACTTTGCCTTCACCAAACTTGTTGTGAAACACTTTCATGGCGGCCTTGATGCCGTGCGAGGGTTCCGATTTTTGCACAGGCACAGGCGGGCTTTTGAAGGTGTCTGTTGAACTTAGACTGCTGTGCCCCCAGGCCGGCTTGGCTTGAAACGCTTGCGCAGGCGAAGTCCAGCCGCCCCCCAATCCGGTCGCAAAACCAGAATTTTTGGGGGTGATCCATTTCAAGCATTCTTGCGGCAACTCATCCAAAAATCGGCTCTTCAAGTTGTAGCGCGTTTGCCCATGGAGCATGCGTGTTTGGGAGTGGCTCAAGTACAAACGCTTGCGTGCCCGGGTGATGGCCACGTACATCAAGCGCCGCTCCTCTTCCAAGCCATCGTAATCGTTCATGGCGTTTTCGTGCGGGAACAAGCCCTCTTCCAGACCCGTGATGAACACGGCGTCGAACTCCAAGCCTTTGCTGGCGTGCACCGTCATCAGTTGCAATGCGTCATCGCCAGCCTGCGCTTGATTGTCGCCCGCTTCCAAAGCCGCATGCGTGAGAAACGCCGCCAAGGGTGACATGACCACCCCTTCGTCGTCTTGGGCCAGCGTGGCCTGTGCGTCGCGGCCAAAGCCTTCTTGCGTGACAAAGCTTTCGGCAGCATTGACCAATTCTTCCAAATTTTCAACCCGATCGGCCCCTTCTTTGTCAGCCTTGTAGTGCGCCACAAGGGCTGCTTTTTCCAGCACCAAGTCAATGATCTCGCGCAGCGTCAAGCCCGGGGTTTGTTCACGCATCACGTCGATCATGGCCACAAAACTGGCCAACTTCGCGCCTGCTTTGCCCGCAGTGGTGCTGACCGCATCGTGCAAAGAGCAGCCCAGGCCACGTGCGGCATCCTGCAACAGCTCGATGCTGCGCGCGCCAATGCCGCGTGGGGGAAAGTTCACAATACGCAAAAAACTGGTGTCGTCGTTGGGGTTCTCCAAAATGCGCAGATACGCCAATGCATTTTTAATTTCTGCGCGCTCAAAAAACCGCAATCCGCCATACACCTTGTAGGGCACACCAGCGTTGAAAAGCGCTGTCTCCATGACACGGCTTTGCGCGTTGCTGCGGTAGAGCACCGCAATTTCTTTGCGTGAAAAACCATCGCCTTTGACCAACTGCCGAACTTCGTCGACCACGTACTGTGCCTCTGCAAAATCGCTGGTGGACTCGTACACCCTGACCGGCTCGCCCGCGCCTTGGTCGGTGTGTAAATTTTTCCCCAAACGGTTTTTGTTGTGCCCGATCAAAGCATTGGCCGAGTCCAAAATATGGCTGTAACTGCGGTAGTTTTGTTCCAACTTGATTTGATGCTGCACGCCAAACTCACGCACAAAGTCAGCCATGTTGCCCACGCGCGCACCGCGAAATGCATAAATACTTTGATCGTCATCCCCCACGGCCAAGACCGCACTGTTGCCACCTTCTGATGGCAAGCCTGCAATCATTTTGATCCACGCGTATTGCAATTTGTTGGTGTCTTGAAACTCGTCAATCAAGACATGCTTGAAGCGGGCTCGGTAATGCAAGCGGATCGAGTCGTTGTCGCGCAGCAATTCATAGGAGCGCAGCATCAGCTCGGCAAAATCGACCACACCTTCGCGCTGGCATTGGTCTTCGTACAAAGCGTAAATTTCCACTTTGCGGCGACTCTCATCGTCCCGCACAGGCACATCTTTGGGGCGCTGGCCATCTTCCTTGCACCCTGCAATGAACCACTGCAATTGCTTGGGCGGAAAGCGCTCATCGTCGACATGGTGTTGTTTGCACAAGCGCTTGATGGCCGAGAGTTGATCTTGGGTGTCTAGTATTTGAAAAGTTTGGGGCAAGTTGGCTATTTTGAAATGAGCCCGCAAAAATCGGTTGCACAGGCCGTGAAAGGTGCCAATCCACATGCCCCGCACATTCACGGGCAGCATGGCTTGCAAACGCAGCATCATCTCCTTGGCCGCTTTGTTGGTGAAAGTCACAGCCATCACGCCGCCCGAGCCGATTTGGGAGGTCTGCAGCAACCAGGCAATGCGGGTGGTCAGCACACGGGTTTTGCCTGAACCGGCGCCGGCCAAAATCAAAGCAGGTTCAGCTGGAAGGGTCACCGCGCGCAATTGTTCAGGGTTCAAATTCTGCAAAAGCGGGGAGCTTTGGCCAATGTGGGCGACTGAGGGGAATTCTGCGTGCATGCAGTGATTGTAGAAACTCCCAAGGCCTGTTGGGAAAATGCAATTCAACCCGAGTACAATCGGGCACCGGGCCCAAGCTTCTTGCGCCCGGTTTTTTTTGCCCGAAAAAACCGGCCAGACCAAGCGCTCACTCGTTCTTTCAACGATTCTTATGGAGCTTGGTTCAAATGGAAATTTTTGATTACGACAACGTTCTGTTGTTGCCCCGCAAATGCCGCGTGGAAAGCCGATCTGAGTGCGATGCTGGCGTGGAATTAGGCGGCCGCAATTTTCGTCTTCCGGTGGTTCCCGCCAACATGAAGACGGTGGTGAATGAAAAAATTTGCGTCTGGATGGCGCAAAACGATTATTTTTATGTCATGCACCGCTTCGACCTGGACAACTTAGCCTTTGTGCGCACTATGAAAGCCCAAGGGCTGTATGCCTCAATCTCGCTGGGCGTCAAAGCGCCTGATTACGCCACCGTTGATCAATTGGCGGCACAAGGCTTGAGCCCCGACTACATTACCATTGACATAGCCCATGGTCACGCCGATAGCGTGCGCAAAATGATTGGTCACTTGAAACAAAAGTTGCCCAATTCTTTCGTGATTGCAGGCAACGTGGGCACCCCCGAGGCCATCATTGATTTGGAGAACTGGGGTGCCGATGCAACCAAAGTGGGCATTGGCCCTGGCAAAGTCTGCATCACCAAACTCAAAACTGGTTTTGGCACGGGTGGCTGGCAGTTGTCGGCCTTGAAATGGTGCGCCCGCGTGGCCACCAAGCCGATCATCGCCGACGGCGGCATTCGCGAGCACGGCGACATTGCCAAGAGCATCCGCTTTGGCGCCACCATGGTCATGATTGGGGCCATGCTGGCAGGCCACGAAGAGTCGCCCGGCATGACCGTTGAGGTTGACGGCAAGATGTACAAAGAGTATTACGGCTCAGCTTCGGACTACAACAAAGGCGAGTACAAGCACGTCGAAGGCAAGCGCATCTTGGAGCCGATCAAAGGCAGCTTGGCTGGCACCTTGATCGAAATGGAGCAAGATGTACAAAGCTCCATCAGCTACTCTGGAGGCACCAAACTCATGGACATCCGCAAAGTCAACTACGTGATTTTGGGCGGAGACAATGCGGGCGAACACTTGTTGATGTAAGGCTCTTGGGCCTTCACAAAAAGGGTTTGCAAAGCAGACAAGCCATGCCCTTTCAAGACACGGTCTGGTAGTACAAATTTTGTGGGTGCTTGGCCTGGGCAAAAAAGAACCAGCGCTCGGCCAGCATGCCAGGGGCTTGCGCCACCAAAGCCAGCACCCAGGGCAGTGCGGACGAGCCGAGCAAGCCCCACACCATGCAGGCTGCAGGCAGGGCAAAGGCCAAGCATTGAAAGCCGACTTTGACATTCTTCATGGCAAGCAAACTGGCGCCATGGAAAAACTCACGTGTGTTGAATGACCCCGCTGACATGCCCATTGACTTTTGCACCAAATGAGCAGACTTAATTCCCGTAGCACTTTGCAAATTGGATGCATGCTGCAAGCTGGCGTTACGCCGCAAACTCAGCAGGCGTGCTCCCCAGGCCAGCAAGGTCACGGCCAGGCTTGCAAGTCCACCCCACCGAAGGAGTGCTGCTTCTCCTGCGATGGCTGCAAGCGCGCAAGCCAGCACCATGCCCAAAGCCAGGCCTAGTAAGGTGAAGTTAATGACCGTCAAAGGGTGAGCCCACTCTTGAATGAAGCGCAGGCAGGCGTAAATCATGGCGGTGCACACCCACAGCACGATCGCCCCAAGGATCACGAGCACTGGCAGCGCCTTGAGCCAAAAACCCGTCAAGCCCAGAAAAATACCCCCCCACCATACAGCCACCAGAACAATGAAAGCCGGCAGCACAATGACTTCACGTGACATCCACGAAGTGCGCCACATCAGCACCGCACGCCAGGCGCGGATTTTGTGGCCCAAATGCAAAAATGAAGATGCCAAGCCAGCCAACAGCATGGCAACAGTCAAGCCCAGCACCTGCAAAACAAACTCGGCATGCAGCTCCACGCCCGACAAAGTTGCCAGGGCGATCAACACCACCAAGCCTTGCGCGGCACCTGACAATGTGGTGAAACACAGAATCGAAAAGGCAGGATTCATATTGATTTAACTCACGCTGGAAGGGGTGATGCGCCGGGGCAGGTACTGATTGGCAGGCTGAGTTTCCCACTCGGGCATCAATGCATATCCACCACGTTCGCGGATCGCTTTGGAGACTTGCGACTCAGGATCTTTGACGTCTCCAAACAGGCGGGCACCGGTGGGGCAAGCATTGACGCATGCCGGTTTTCGATCTTGGGGTGCGAGTTGCTCGTCATAAATGCGGTCCACGCAAAGGGTGCATTTGGTCATGACCTGGCGCTCTTCATCCAGCTCGCGTGCCCCATAAGGGCAGGCCCACGCACAGTATTTACAACCAATGCATTTGTCGTAATCGACCAGCACAATACCGTCTTCCTTGCGCTTGTAGCTCGCACCTGTCGGACACACTGGCACACAAGGCGGGTCTTCACAGTGCAGGCAACTCTTGGGGAAATGAATGGTCTCGGTGGCCGGAAATTTTCCGGCCTCGTAGGTCTGAACCCGATTGAAAAAAGTGCCTGTGGGGTTGGCACCATAGGGCATGGCATCGGCCAGCGGCCCTGCACTGCCCGACGTGTTCCATTGCTTGCAAGAGGTCACGCAGGCGTGGCAACCCACACACACGTTCAGGTCAATGACCAGTGCAAGTTGCTTGGCCAGCGTTTCACCTGGCAACGCGCGCACGCTGTCAGGCGCCCTTGCAGGAGAAGGCAAGGGCCCGGGCTGACTGTGCGCCTGCGGCTGAGGTTGCAAAATGTCTTTGAGCCATTGAATCATGATTTTTTACGTCCTGCAAAATAGGACAAGACTGACACGGCCTTGCCCAGCACACCCGGCACAGCGGGCATGCTGTTGACTTGCGGAAAGCTGGTCTCTGGCTCTTGGGGCTGCGCTGGGCGAATGCGCACGCGAACGTCGTACCAACCTGCTTGGCCAGTGATGGGGTCAGAGTTGCTGATGGTCTTGCCCCCTCGTGCGCCACCCTTGACCAGCGGAAAGGCAAGTTCCTCCGAAATCAAGTGGTTCAGCAAAAAGCCTTTGCGCGCTTCGTCAGCTCCAGGGGCCAGTTGCCATGCACCATCGGCCTTGCCAATGGCGTTCCAAGTCCAGACCGTGCCAGGCTCGACGGCTTGGCTGTAGCGCAGCATGCAGCGAACTTGGCCCCACTGGCTCTCAACCCAGGCCCAAGCACCGTCGGCGATGCCTGCGGCTTGCGCGGTCACTGGGTTCACGTGCAAGTAGTTGTGACTGTGAATCTGGCGCAGCCAGGCGTTTTGCGAATCCCATGAGTGGTACATCGCCATGGGCCGCTGGGTAATGGCGTTGAGCGGGTAGGCAGCTAGGTCAGTGACTTCTTCTTCAAGCGGCGCATACCAAAAGGGCAGCGGGTCAAAATAGGTGTCGATGCGCTCGCGCAAATGCTCGGGGGGCCTGCGCCCTTCGGCCTTGCCCTGTGCAGCCAGGCGAAAGCTTTGCAAGGTGTCAGAGTACAGCGCAATTTGCACCGGGTCATTTTTTTGGCGCCAGCCCTTGTCTTTGGCAAAATCCAAGTACTCTCGGTTCCAGTTGCGCATGTAGTGCATGGTCTGAGGCAAGTGATACTGAAATACGCAATTGTTTTTCTCGTAGGCTTCCCACTGCTTGGGGTTGGGCTCGCCGCGCAAGTGCTCATCGCCATTTTTGCCGCGCCAGCCCATCAAAAATCCAATGCCAGGCTGCGGCTGAAAGTTCACCACAAAGTCCGGGTAGCCGGTGAACTTGCGGCCCCCCTCGGGGGTGGTGAAGGCAGGAAACTTCAGGCGTCCGGCCAGCTCGATCAAGACCTCTTGAAAAGGGCGACATTCACCCAAGGGCTTGACCACAGGAATTCGCACCGAATCTACTGGGCCTTCAAATTCAGAAATGGGTCGGTCCAGCATGCCCATGACATCATGGCGCTCAAGGTAGGTGGTGTCGGGCAGCACCAGATCGGCAAACGCCACAGTTTCACTTTGAAACGCATCGCACACCACCAAAAATGGAATCATGTGCTCGCCCTTGTCGTCCTTGCGGTTGAGCATTTCACGCACAGCCATGGTGTTCATGGAGCTGTTCCAGGCCATGTTGGCCATGAAAATCATCAAGGTGTCAATGCGGTAAGGATCGCCCTTGACGGCATTGGTGATGACGTTGTGCATCAAGCCGTGCGCAGACAACGGATGCTCCCAGGAAAACGCATGGTCAATGCGAATCGGTGAGCCATCGGGGTTGATCGCCAACTCATCTGGATGGGCTGGAAAGCCAAGCGGCGCAGCATTGAGCGGCGTATTGGGTTTGATCAAGCCAGGGTCGTTGAAGGCACGGTAATTGGGCACGATGTGTCGCGGATACGGCGCCTTATGCCGAAAGCCGCCGGGTGCATCAATCGTGCCCAGCACACTCATGAGCACAGCCAACGCGCGCACGGTTTGAAAACCATTGGAGTGCGCCGCCAACCCGCGCATGGCGTGAAAAGCCACCGGGCGCGCCTGTGTGGTGGGGTGCACCTTGCCCCAAGCATCGGTCCAGGCAATCGGCAACTCAAAAGCTTGTTTGAACGCAGCGTCACCCATCTCGAGCGCGAGTTTGCGAATCCGATCGGCATCGATGCCGGTGATGGCAGCGGCCCATTCAGGCGTACAACTGGCCACTCGATCGCGCAGCAATTGGAACGCAGGCGTCACGCGCGTGCCGTCTGCCAGTGTGTATTGGCCTTCCAAAGCTGGATCGCATCCGTCTGCAATACCTTCAGGGTAAGCATTCATGACGCTGGCGCTGGCTTTGTCCCACACCAACTTGTTATGCGGATTGCGGCCGTCACCGGGTGGGCCTTTTTCGGGGTTGGGGTCAAAAGCGAACAACCCTTCGCGCGGGCCTTCATCCAGGACCACCAACTGCGGTCCATTGGTAAAGCGTTGGATGAAAGCGTGGTCGATCAAGTCCTGTGCAATCAACTCGTGCAGCAGCGCCATCAGCAATGCGCCGTCGGTGCCGGGTTTGATGGGTATCCACTCATCGGCAATGGCCGAGTAGCCTGTGCGCACAGGGTTGATGGAGATGAAGCGGCCGCCCTCACGCTTGAATTTGGACAGCGCAATTTTCATCGGATTGCTGTGGTGGTCCTCGGCCGTACCCATCATGACAAAGAGTTTGGCGCGATCCAGATCAGGGCCTCCAAACTCCCAGAAGCTGCCGCCCACGGAGTAGATCATGCCGGCGGCCATATTGACCGAACAAAACCCACCATGCGCGGCGTAATTGGGCGTGCCAAACTGGCGCGCAAACAAGCCGGTCAGGGCCTGCATCTGGTCACGCCCTGTGAACAAAGCAAACTTTTTGGGGTCGGTAGCGCGAATTTTGGCCAACCGATCGACCAGCAGTTCGTAAGCATGGTCCCACGAAATGACATCAAACTCACCCGCGCCGCGCTCACTGCCAGGCTTGCGCAAAAGGGGCTGCGTCAAACGCGCTGGTGAAATTTGTTTCATGATGCCAGAGGCACCCTTGGCACAAATGACACCCTTGTTCAACGGGTGGTTCGGGTTGCCATCGATGTAGCGCACCTCGCCATCGCGCAGATGTACGCGTATCCCGCAGCGACAAGCGCACATGTAGCAGGTGGTGCATTTGACTTCGGTGTCTGCAGCAGGTGTGGGCGCAGCCTGAGGGTCATGTAATGGCTCACTGGAGAGGAACTTGAGCACTTGAATCCTTTTCTTTTTCAGAATCTGGGCGAAGCCAGCACCGCCATCGCCACCGAAGCGACGCGCGACTGCAGGGAGTCGGACCGAGAGGTCAACACGATGGGCACTGTGGCGCCCAGCACCAAGCCCGCGCTATCACCGCCGCCGACATAGTTGAAAGATTTGTAGAGCATGTTGCCTGCATTGAGATCGGGCATGAGCATCAGGTCGACATCACCTGCCACTTGGCTGTCGATTTTCTTGATGCGCGCAGCTTGAATTGAAATGGCATTGTCAAACCCGCAAGGCCCTTCCACAATGGCGCCAGGCCACGCGCCCTCACGCGCCATGTTGACCAAGGCCTGTGCGTCCAGCGTGGCAGGAATAGCTGCATTGACGGTCTCCAGCGCCGCAACGATGGCCACTTTGGGCGCGCTGATGCCCAGCTTTTGAAGCAGTGCAATGGCATTGTCTAAGATCTGGCGCTTGGTCATCAGGTCGGGGGCAATATTGACCACACAATCGGCCAACGCAAGCAGCTTGGGGTAGCGCGGAAGATCGAACATGAAAACGTGGCTGATGCGCGTCTCACCTCGCAGGCCAGCATCTTTGTTGACCACCGCAGCCATCAACTCATCGGTGTGAAGCGAACCCTTCATCAAAGCACTTACCGCACCTTGTCGAGCCAACTTCACAGCGCTCAAAGCGGCATCCGAAGGTATGCGCTGACTGGCCACAATCTCGAAATCACGGACGTCTACCTCGGCCTCATCACCAGCGCGTTGGATCAAGTCAGGCGGGCCCACCAGCAATGGCCTGGCAATGCCGCTTCGCAAGATGCGCTGTGCAGCATGCAGCGCCAGCGCATCACACGGATAGGCCAGCGCAATGGCCAGAGGGTTTGACCCTGCACGCTCGCGCGCCTGCACCACCAGTTGAGTCAGCCGAGGATGGCTGTTCTCCATGCCAATGAGTTCACTGCTCATGGGGTGGGCAAGCCAGGGGGTGCTTAAACGTAGTCCTTGTACTTGTCCAAAAAGCGAACCGGCTTGGACAGCGCATCACGTCGGAAAGGGTCGCCCAACTCGCGTGTGCACATGATTTCGATGACGCAAGTTTTGCCTTCGTTCATCTGCATGGCGATGGCCTTCTTCAAGGCCGGGCCCACGTCTTCAAGCTTGTCCACCACCATGCCTTGGGCGCCCATGGCTTTGGCAATTTCGCAGAAGCTTTCGCTTTCGAGCTCACCGGCAACAAAGCGGCGGTTGTAGAAGTCCACCTGGTTCTTCTTTTCTGCGCCCCATTGGCGGTTATGAAAAACCACGGCTGTGACCGGAATGTCGTGGCGCACGGCAGTCATGATCTCGGACATGCTCATGCCCCATGCGCCATCACCAGCATAGGCAATGGCGGGTCGGTCCATGGCTGCAGCTTTGGCACCCATGATGGTGGGCAATGCGTAGCCGCAATTGCCAAAACTCATGGGCGCAAAGAAACTGCGGGGCTCTTCAAAACGCAGGTAGCTGTTGGCCACCGAATTGATATTGCCAATGTCGGTAGACACCATCACATGGGCAGGCATGGCTTTTTCGAGCTCGCGCAGCACCTGACGTGGATGCAGGTACTGGCCACCACTGAAAGGTTTTTCTTTGGCGTTTTCCTCGATCATGTCCAAGCTGTAAGCGTCACGCTCATGGGTCCATTCGTTGAGTTCTTTCTCCCACGCATCTTTTTCAGCCCTGATGATGGCCGCTCGCTCAGACTTGCTGGCATCACAAGCCAAGGTTTTGCCCGCCAGGCGCTCAGTGATCGCCTTGGCCGCAGCTTTGGCGTCGCCGGCAATGCCCACGGTGATTTTTTTCACCAAGCCCAGATTGGTGTGATCGGCTTCGACCTGAATGATTTTCGCGTTCTTGGGCCAGTAGTCCAGGCCGTGCTGCGGCAGCGTGCCAAAGGGCCCCATGCGCGAGCCCAGCGCAATCACGACATCGGCTTGAGCGACCAACTTCATGGCGGCTTTAGAGCCTTGGTAGCCCAATGGGCCGGCCCACAAAGGGTGGCTTGCTGGGAACGAGTCATTGCGCAGGTAACCATTGACCACCGGAGCGCCCAGACGCTCTGCCAGCGCCTTGCACTCCTGGACCGCATCACCCATCACAACACCACCGCCCGCCAAAATGACTGGGAACTTGGCAGTGGACAGCAACTCAACAGCTTGGTTCAAACTTTTCTCGCCACCAGCGCCACGGTCAACCCGCATGGGTTGCGGTATCTCGGTGGTGATTTCGCCGTAGAAATAATCACGCGGTATGTTCAACTGGGTCGGGCCCATCTCCGAGATGGCGCGGTCAAAGCAGCGCGCAGTGTACTCAGCCATACGTTTAGGGTTGTTGACGTGCCCTTGGTATTTTGTGAACTCCTTGAACATCGGAAGCTGGTTGGCTTCTTGAAAGCCGCCCAGACCCATGCCCATGGTGCCGGTTTCAGGGGTGATCATGACCACTGGGCTGTGCGCCCAATAGGCGGCGGCGATGGCCGTGACGCAATTGCTGATGCCCGGTCCATTCTGACCAATCACAACGCCATGGCGACCCGAAACACGGGCATACCCGTCGGCCATGTGCGCCGCCCCCTGCTCGTGAACCACGGGAACCAAGCGTATGCCGGCCGGGGCAAAAATGTCCATCGCATCCATGAAGGCCGAGCCCATGATGCCAAAGATGTCAGTCACGCCATTGGCTACCATCGTCTCTACAAAGGCCTCTGAAGGGGTCATCTTCTGAACACCACTGACCACGGTGCGGTTATCGGACTTCTTTTGACTCATTGGAGCTCTCCTGTGAACTTGTCTGCGGGGGGAATTGAAATTTAGAAATCTAATTTTCCAACTTTGGAATTGACAAAACTATAGCCTTCACTGAGAAAATAGTCAAACTAATTTGAATATTTAGAATAACTTGTTCCAATAAGTGAAATTAGACTATCATTGACTCATGGACAAAGTGCACCCTCTCAAACCGGCTTTGACTGAAATAAATGGTGACACACCCACCATGCGGCTGTTCTCCTTGCTAGAGGTCATTGCATCGAAGGACAAGTTTTTTTCTTTGCAGGAGTTGGCAGAAGAAACGGACGTGCCCAAACCCACTTTACATCGCATGCTGCAGCAACTTGAGAGCACCGGCCTGTTGCAGCGCAGCTTGGATGGGCGTCATTACGGCACCGGGGTCAGGCTTCGGCGATTGGCGGAAAATCTTCTATTGCACGACATTTCCCACGGTGCCCGGCATGCTGTGCTGCGCCATTTGGTGGCTGAAGTTGGGGAGAGTTGCAACCTGACTGCTTTGAGCGGCAGCGAGGTGGTTTACCTGGACCGCGTTGAAACCGCAGCGCCGCTGCGTTTTTACCTTCACCCCGGGTCCCGGGTGCCAGTGCACTGCTCTGCCAGTGGCAAAATTTTTCTATCCGAAATGTCCCCCTCTCAGCGCAAGCGCCTGCTGGCCCATGCACCTTTGGAAGCCTACACAACCAAGACCCTGACGCACTTCGATTCACTCGAGAAAGAAATCCGCCAGATCAAGCGACAGGGCTTTGCGCTGGACAATGAAGAGTTCCTGCCGGGCTTGTTGTGCGTGGCCATGCTGGTGCCAAATACCCTTGGAAGGTCCAACCTGTGCGTGGCCATTCAAGCCCCCATCATGCGACTGACAATTGAAAAAGCCATGCTGCTGCTGGCGCCACTGCAACGCGCGGCCGATGCCTTGAGCCGCATTGAAACCGAGGCCTCACCCCAGACAAGTCACACCGCCTGTGCCTGAACCCAGCGCCGACCCAACAGGAAAATCCATGACCGAATTCACCGATGCTCAACCCGATCGCATGATCAGTGTGCGGGAAGTTTTTGGCATCGACACCGACATGCGGGTACCCGCTTTCACCCATGCAGATGAACACGTGCCAGAAATTGACACAGCCTATTGCTTCAACCCGGATGTGACGCTGGCGCTGTTGGCTGGTTTTTTCAAAAACCGCCGCGTCATGGTGCAAGGGCTTCACGGCACAGGAAAGTCCACGCACATCGAGCAGGTGGCTGCGCGCCTGAAATGGCCTTGCGTGCGCGTCAATCTGGACGGGCACATCAGTCGCCTGGACTTGGTTGGCAAAGACGCCGTGGTGCTGCGCGAGGGCCAGCAAGTCACCGAATTCCAGCAGGGCATTGTGCCCTGGGCTCTTCAGCGGCCCATGGCGCTGATTTTTGACGAATACGATGCGGGCCGACCCGATGTGATGTTCGTGATTCAGCGCATTCTTGAGCGTGACGGCCAGTTCACTTTGCTCGACCAAAACAAGGTGCTTCGCCCCCACCCTTTTTTCAGACTCTTCGCAACCTCTAACACGGTTGGCCTTGGCAACCTCAACGGCATGTACCACGGCGCCCAGCGCCTGAACCATGCCCAAATGGACCGCTGGAACATTGTGGCGACATTGAACTATCTGAGCGCTCAAGAAGAGATCAACATCGTGGCCGCTCGCGTTCCTGCACTGGCCGATGATGCCCATCGCCCGCTGCTGCAAGCGATGGTGGCTGTGGCCACCCTGACTCGCCAAGGTTTTTCAGTGGGCGACCTGTCCACCCTGATGTCACCCCGCACGGTCATTACTTGGGCTGAAAATATGGAGATATTCAAAGACCCTGCGCAGGCCTTTCGGCTCACGTTTGTGAACAAATGCGATGACGCCGAACGCCCCTTGGTCGCGGAATATTTCCAGCGCTGTTTCAACCAAGAGCTGGACGAGTCCTACCAGCTTGACTCGCGCTAGCGCTGTGGGGCAGGTGCAGGCCGCAGTGCGGCACCAGCAAAAAGTGCAGGCCTTGTGCGCCGGCTTGATCAGGGCGCTGTGCGCCCAGCCCGAACTGCACTTTCGGGGCAGACGACTCCACCGGGGCAAGCACTTGCTGCCCCTGTTCGCGCCGCATTTGCATCCATCCATTGAAAAGGATGATTTCCTTTCGTTTCGAGGTGCTGCCGATGGACTGGCATTGCGCCTGGCCTGTTCAGACCATGCGCTGCACCTGCGGTTGCAACCTCAGGCACCGGTTGAGCGATTGCTGTTTGATTTGTTCGAACAAATTCGCGCCGAGGCCATGATCCCCGCCGGTATGCCGGGGGTCACAAGCAACCTGCGCCATCGCCATGAACAGTGGGTTTTGACCTACTTGCATTCGGGCTTGGCTGAAAGCGCGCGCGGCATATTGTTGTTGACCGTGGCACAAATTTGCCGCTCCAGGGTCACAGGCGAGCCAGTGGTGGAAAGCTCCGAAGACCTCATGGAAGCTACTCGGGCGGGCATTGCCCCCTTGATCGGCCACGATGTAGCGGGCCTTCGCAAACACCGCCATGACCAAGCGGCCTATGCGGTGCACGCCCTGTCGATTGCCCATTTGATTGCCGGCCTGACGCATTTTGAAAATGACCCCTTTGACGCCGAGTCAGTGCAGCATCAAGCCAAAGACTCGGAGCACGCCGCCTTCACCATGATGATGAATTTCGATGCCACTGTTCAAGAGGGCTTGGGATCAGGCGTCACCGAACAAAGCATGGCCTTGCCCAGTCCATCGGGACAATACAAAATATTTTCAACGGCTTATGACCGTGAAATCGTGGCGGCCGCGCTGGTGCGGCCTGCCCAGTTGCGTGAATACCGCGAGCAACTTGACAAGCGCATCACTGCTCAAGGCATCAACGTGCCCCGATTGAGCCGGCAACTCAAGGCAATATTGGCCGACCCCATGACCGATGGCTGGGACAGCAATCAAGAAGAAGGGCGCATTGATGGCAGCAAGCTGGCGCGCTTGATTGCATCGCCCACCGAGCGGCGTCTGTTCAGGACCGAGCAATTGAACCTGAATGCTGATTGCACCGTCACATTTTTGATTGACTGCTCTGGCTCCATGCGAGAACACGCCGAATCTGTCGCAGTGCTGGTCGATGTTTTTGCGCGCGCACTGGAGCTTGCCGGAGCGCAAAGTGAAGTTCTCGGATTCACCACAGGCGCTTGGAACGGCGGGCAAACCCAACGCGACTGGCAGCGCCTTGGCCAACCGGCACACCCCGGGCGCCTTAACGAAGTCTCTCACCTGATTTTCAAGACAGCCCCAACACCTTGGCGGCGTGCCCGCAGCACGCTTGCAGCCCTCCTCAAAAGTGACCTGTTTCGCGAAGGCATTGACGGTGAAGCAGTTGATTGGGCTTGCCGTAGACTGGAGGCCTGCGAGGCGAGGCGCAAACTCCTGATTGTGATTTCAGATGGCTGCCCCATGGACCGCGCCACACAACTGGCCAACGATGCCCAGTACCTGGACAATCACTTGAAAGAGGTCACCCTGCGCCACGAGCAGGCTGGCAGGATAGAGATTTTTGGTGTCGGCGTTGGGCTGGACTTAAGCCCGTATTACGCCATCAGCCACGCGCTTGATTTAAGCTCTGCGCCAGACAACAGCATGTTTCAGGAATTGCTGGGCATGCTAGCCCGGGTGGGCCCAAAATAGCGGGTCTGCATGCGCTTAAGATTTCACAACCGTGTAGATCGATTTTTTTCAAGCCAGCGACAAAAACAACCGGAGACATTCATGACATTGCTTCACAATCGCCGCAAGGCACTGGCCACTGCATTGCTGGGCACCCTGGGTGTGGCCTGCCCTTGGTATGTGCAAGCGCAAGCCAGTGCGTACCCCGAAAAACCAATCCGCTTTGTTGTGCCCTATCCACCCGGCGGGGGCACTGACGTGATCGCCCGCATTGTTCAAACTCGGCTGCAAGCGGCATTGGGGCAGCCCATTTTGATAGACAACAAAGGTGGCGCCGGTGGCTCGGTGGGATCTGAATTGGTGGCCAAAGCAGCGCCGGACGGCTACACCGTGCTGTTCACCCTGAGTTCGCACACGATCAACCCAGCAATTTTTCCCAAACTCTCCTTTGACACGATCAAGGATTTTGAACCCATCGGCACTGTCGCTTCTTTGCCGCAAATTTTGGTTGCCAATAACGCGTTGCCAGTTCGAAGTGTCTCGGAACTGATTGCCTTGGCCAAAGCAAAACCAGATTACTTGTCGTTTGCGTCGGTTGGCAACGGATCGCCTGGCCATTTGGCGGGAGAACTGTTCAAACTGCGCTCAGACATCCAAATGACGCACATTCCTTACCGAGGGGGCGGCCCTGCCATCACGGACGTGATGGGGGGACAGGTTCCACTGGTCTGGGTCTCTATTCCGGCAGCCGCCCAATTTGTCAAAGCCGGCAAGCTCAAGGCCCTGGCCGTTTCGACCCTCAAGCGCAGCACGGCCTTTCCTGATGTGCCCACCATGCAGGAAGCGGGTGTGCCAGACTTTGAGGTCGACTCTTGGTACGCCATGCTGGTGCCGGCAAAAACACCCAAGTCCGTGATCGAGAAACTCAACCGGGCCCTCAACACAGTGCTCAGCGAACCCGCCATTCGCGCCCAGTTGCTCGAGCAAGGCAGCGAAGCGGTGGGCGGAACACCCGAGGCATTGGGTAAAGTCATTTCCGCTGAAATTCCCAAATGGCTCAAGCTGGCCAAAGACGCCAACATCAAGGCCGATTGAGATGAATCCGATTCAAACCGACATCGACGCGATGGTGGCTGAGCTTGTGAGGCGCTCTCGTGCAGCGCAGCTCATTGCGCAAGGCTACGACCAGTCGCGCATTGATGAGATTGTCACCGCCGCCGGATGGGCCATCATGGCGCCTGCGCGCAACCGTGAACTTGCAGAATTGGCTGTGTCCGACACCGGTATTGGCAACGTGCAAGACAAGATCCGCAAGAACCACCGAAAAACGTTCGGCCTGCTGCGCGACTTGCAGGGCGCAAAATCTGTAGGCGTCATTGCAGAAGATCACGCCACAGGATTGACCGAAATTGCACGTCCAGTCGGAGTGGTTTGCGCCATCACGCCGTCCACCAATCCTGCGGCAACCCCTGCCAACAAAATCATCAATGCGCTCAAGGGCCGCAATGCCGTCATCGTGGCGCCCTCCCCCAAAGGCTGGGCAACCAGCCAGCGCCTGCTGGAGTTCATCCACGCCCAGTTTGACCTCATCGGCGCACCGCGGGATTTAGTGCAACTTCTGCCCGCCCCCGTGAGCAAGGCATCCACCTTGAGCCTGATGCAACAGTGTGACCTGGTGGTGGCCACCGGCTCGCAAGCCAACGTGCGAGCGGCCTATGCGAGCGGCACACCGGCCTTTGGCGTGGGCGCTGGCAATGTCGCTGGCATCGTGGATGAGACGGCAGATTTGGCCTTGGCGTGCGACAGAATTGTGCGATCCAAAACTTTTGACAATGCCACCAGTTGCTCATCGGAAAATAGCTTGGTGCTGTTGGATGCCATCCGAAGCGCAAGCATTGCAGCCCTGTGTGAGCGTGGTGCAATTTTGCTCAACGCGGCTGAGAAAGCGCAACTGCAAGGCGCAATGTGGCCCAATGGAAAACTCTCGCAAGCAGTGATCGGGCAATCCGCCAAAGTGGTGGCTGAGCGCGCAGGATTGACAACGATTGCCGCACGCAACCCCACCATTTTGCTGATCGAAGAAGACAGCGTTGGCCCAGCGCATCCATTTTCAGGCGAGAAACTCTGCCCAGTGCTGGCCATTTATGGCGCGGCCGATTTTGAACAAGCCATGAGCGTGGTTGAGCACATTTACGCCTTCCAAGGCGCAGGTCACTCGGTGGGGCTGCACAGTGCCAACCCAGATCGCGCACTGCAACTTGGCCTGCGTTTGCCAGTGGCCCGCGTCATCGTTGATCAAGCCCACTGCATCGCCACGGGTGGCAGCTTTGATAACGGCTTGCCTTTTTCCTTGTCCATGGGGTGTGGCACCTGGGGGAAAAATAATTTCTCCGACAACATGAACTACCGACACTACTTGAACATCACGCGCATTTCGCGGCCTATTCCTGAGCGCCAGCCCAGTCAACAAGAAATTTTTGGCACCTACTTCCATAAATTTGGTCAGACATGAAACACACAGTCAGAGATTTGATAGAACAACAGGCCCTGGAGCAAGGCAGCAAGGTCTTCGCATGTGAAGCCGATGGTCAGGCCAGTTTCACGTTTGCTCAGTTGGCCCAGTCCTGCCGGCAGGTGGCAGCTTTGTTGACGGCGCAAGGCTCCAAGCCGGGAGATACCGTCTCTTTGGTCATGCCAAATGGTTTGCAAACTTTGCGATTGTTATTGGGCGCCATGCATGGCGGTTGGTGTGTCAATCCGGTCAATTTATTATCACAGCCAGAGCAAATGCGTTATGTGCTGAACCACTCAGACTGCAAGGTGGTGCTGGTCAGTCCTGATTGGGCCGACACGTTGGAGAAAATGCTGGGCCTGATCGATCGTCCGATCAAAATGTGGGTGTGCCATCCTGATCTAAACGAGCTAACAGCCCAAGAAGTTCAAACACCAGCACCCGAAGCCACCTCGCTGGCGCTGTTGATGTACACCTCTGGCACAACAGGCGTACCCAAAGGCGTCATGCTGACCCAGTCGAATCTGACGGCCAACGCCATCGCCATCAGCAATGAACATGCTCTCTCGCCCACTGACCGCGTTCTGGCCGTGCTGCCGCTGTACCACATCAACGCATTCGCAGTGACCATGCTGGCACCACTGGCACACGGGGGCAGTCTGGCGATACCGCCCAAGTTCTCTGCCGCCCGATTTTGGCGTCAAGCCATTGATCGTCAATGCACCTGGATCAATGTCGTGCCCACCATGATTTCCTACCTGCTGGAGGGATCCAAGCCCGATCGATCTGAAACTGTCGGCATCCGGTTTTGTCGATCGGCGTCCGCAGCACTTGCGCCCGATCACTTGCAGGCATTTGAGGCTCGCTTTGAAATTGGCGTTGTCGAAACCATGGGCCTGACAGAGACTGTGGCACCCTCATTTTCCAACCCCATGGCCAGCGCATTGCGCAAGCTCGGCTCGGTCGGAAAAGCATCAGGCGGTCAAGCCTGCGTCTTGGATGCGCAGTTGAATCAATTGCCAGCAGGTCAGACAGGAGAAATTGCCATTCGCGGGCCGCATGTGATGCGCGGCTACTACAAAAACGAGCAAGCCACCCAAGAGGCCTTTACATCCGACGGTTGGCTTCGAACAGGCGACCTGGGGCACTGCGACAGCGATGGCTTTTTCTTTGTGACCGGTCGCATCAAAGAGCTCATCATCAAGGGCGGTGAAAACATTGCCCCTAGAGAAATTGACGAGGCCTTGCTGCGCCACCCGGCCATTTTGGAGGCTGCCGCCGTCGCCATTCCAGACCGTCATTACGGCCAAGAGATCCTGGTCTGTGTTGTTCTGCGACCAGGGCATGCACTGGAACAAACATCCCTGCGCGAGTTCTGCCTAGAGCACTTGGGCCGCTTCAAGTCACCCCGGCACATTTGCTTTGTTCAAGATTTGCCAAGAGGGCCTTCTGGCAAAGTGCAAAGGCTCAAACTGCTGGAACTGCCCGAGTGCATAGCGCTCATTGCATGATCTGAACTGGACGCCATAACGAGTTCAGCCCATCACATGCGCCCTTTCCATGGCACCAGTGTTTGCTCAACCCAGCGCATCAACAAGTCAAACAGGTAGGCCACCACGCCAATCACAATGATGCCCATGATCACGATGTCGGTGCGCAAAAAATTAGAGGCATTGAGCACCATCTGTCCCAGGCCCACATTGGCCGCCACCATTTCAGCGGCCACCAAAGTCGTCCACCCAAAGCCAATGGCAATGCGCATTCCGATCAATATGTCGGGCATGGCAGAGGGCACGATGACATGGCGGATGACTTGCATGTAACTGGCCCCCATGGAATAAGCGGCATTGATCTGCTCTTGTGCAGCGCTCTTCATGCCCGAGCGCGCTGCCAATGCCATGGGCGCGAAACACGCCAGGTAAATCAGCAGCACCTTGGGGGTTTCATCAATGCCGAACCAAATGATGATCAAGGGCAAATACGCAAGCGGGGGCAGGGGCCGGTAAAACTCAATCGGTGGATCAAAAATACCTCGCGCAATGCGCGACATGCCCATGGCAATGCCAACAGGAATGGCAGTCAAGCAAGCCAGCACAAATGCCAAGAAAACCCGAGCCATGCTGGCCGCGAAATGCTCCAACAAAGGCCTGTCGTTGGCTGCGCCAGTCAGATACTCGACGAACTGGAGAAACACCGACTGCGGGGTGGGCAAGAAAAGCGGCTTGATCAGTCCCAAGTTGGTCACGACAAACCAGATCACCATCAGCACCGCCACCGTGACCACGCTGATGCCTACGCTGGCGCCTTCACCGGGCACTTTGAACTTGCTGGTCTTGAGTACGGCTGGCGTTGATTTTTCAACAGGCACATCTTGGGCTAAATTTTGATCAGCCATGAGCGGTTTCTCGGTTGTGAATCAAACCCAATATTTCTTCCCGCATGCGGATGAATTGCGGGTCAGACTTGACTTTGCGAGCATCGTGGTGCGCGAGAAATTCACGCGAGAAAGGAACATCGTCATACACATGCGAGATACGCCCGGGGCTGGGACTCATCACGATCAAACGGGTGGCCAAAAATAAGGCCTCTTCCACAGAGTGGGTGATGAAGAAAACCATCTTATTGGTTCTAGCCCATGCGTCCAGCAAGATTTCTTGAACCTGCTCCCTGGTAAAGGCGTCCAGCGCACCCATAGGCTCGTCCATCAACATCACGGCAGGGTCATTGGCCAGCGCGCGGGCAATGCCCACCCTCTGCTGCATCCCGCCCGACAGCTCGTACACAGCCCGATCCGCATAGGGTGTCAGGCCCACCATGCCGAGTTTTTCCTCTGCAATACGGTCCCTGGCTTGTCGGCCCAAGCCCTGCAAGCGCAGGCCCAGTGCCACATTGTCTCGAACATTCAACCACGGCATTAGGGCATGTTTTTGAAACACAACGCCCCGGTCTGCGCCAGGCCCCACCACTGGTTGACCGTCCAGAAAAATTCCGCCTGTTGAAGGCGGCAAAAACCCGGCGATGCAATTTAACAAGGTCGTTTTACCGCAACCAGAGGCACCGAGTGCAACGACAAAATCGCCGTCATGCATCGTCAGATTAACGGGCGCAAGGGCCTGGAGCGCACCGCCCTTGACCGCGTAGTTCACGGTCACATTCCGGATATCGAGCGTGGGCATGCTCAGTCCAATACAAAAACTTCAAAGGGGTGAATTCGGGACGGCGCGCTTGGCAGCCGTCCCACGACTTGCAACTTCAGTGTCAGTCGCTTATTTGCCCATGGCCTTTTTCACATACACATCGGTCACAAAATTGCTGTAGTTGGGTTTGACTTCCTGGATACGTCCTTGCTCTTTCAAAAAGGCAGCCGTGTTGGTCATGGCCTTGGCAGCGCCGCCCCCGAGCCAAGCCGCAGAGACTTGCTCATTCATGTCAGGGAATTTGTAAAGCGCCATGGAAGGGGGCACGCCGACAGCGTCGGCTTTGGTCCACTTGGCAATGGCTTTGATCTGAGCCGAATCAGCCGTCCACTTGGCGGTGTTTTTTCGATATTCGTCGTCTGCTTTGGCCACAGCCTTGACCAGCGCCACCATGAAGGCTTCATTTTCACTGGCCCATTTCGAGTTGACCACCAATCCGTCAAAAGTCGGGTGTCCTTTTTTGCCGATGCTGCCAGAAGTCGCGAGCACTTTGCCATTGCCCTTGATTTTGGAAAGGACCGGGTCCCAGATGAAGGCGGCGTCAATGTCACCGCGCTCCCAAGCTGCGGCAATTTCTGGTGGGCGCATGTTCAAGACATTAACGCCTTTGGGGTCGACGCCATCGAGTTGCATGCCAACCATCAACTGGTAATGCGCTGTTGACACAAAGGGAGTCGCTACTTTCTTTCCCTTCAAGTCCTTCATGCTGTTAACGCCAGAGCCATTGCGGGAGATCAGCGCCTCTGCATCTGCAATGTCGTCCAAAATCCAAAACAGCTTGACGTCCTGCCCTTGACTGGCCGCCGCTGTCAGAGGGCTGGAGCCAGCCTCTCCGATTTGCACATCGCCCGAAGCCATGGCCTTGATGACATCACCACCGCCGCCGAACATGCGCCAATTGATTTTGTATCCGGTGGCTTTCTCAAGCTCACCCGATTCCATGACAGTGCGCAAGGGCACCAGCATGTCCTGATGCGCAAAGGTAACCTCTTTCTTGGCCTGTGCATAAACACTGGCGCTGGCTGTCAGGGCGGCAGCAGCCACCCATAACATTTGACGTTTATTGATCTTCATGTCTTATCTCCTTTGTTTAAATTGATGATGACACCGCGAGTTGCTTGACAGGCACGCATTCCATTGTGATGTTGCAAGCACTGAGCTGGAAGGTCCAGCAGGTAAACTGTTGCGGTGCCACCGGCCTCGGGCTTACCCCTAGGCAAGCAAACGCCGCAGACCCATGAACTTAGAACTGACGAACTTCGCCCCGAGCTTTTGCAAGCTCGTCCACAGCCAAGCCCAGTGCGCGGATGCCTTGGGCTATTTGTGCCGCAGGAATGGACGACAGGCGTAACCTGAAATACGGACAAGGGTAGGGAGGCTTGCCAAAAAAAACGTCCCCTGCCTCGATCAACACGCCATGGCTTCGCGCCATCAGGCCCAACTCGCCAGCATCCACCCAGGGCGGGGCTTCTAACCAGATCGACGCGCCGCCCTGAGGCATGGCAAATTTAAAATCACCCAAGTAGTCGGTGAGCGCCTGCGCTGCGATCGCGAGCCGCTCCTGCATGGCTTGATTGACCCGCCTTGTGTGCGACTCATGGTGACCTAAGGACAGAAATAGCGCATAGGCATGCTGCAAGAAAGCACTCGGGTGTCGCACCATGGCATGGCGAATCACTCGCAACTCCGTGATCAAGGCGCGCGGCGCCACGATGTAGCCAAGGCGCAATGCAGGGGACAGACTTTTTGAAACTGAGCCCAAGTAAATCACGCGGCCAGCAGGGTCCAGGCTCTTGAGAGCGGGCATTGGCTCGCCATGGTAGAGGTTCTCAGCTTCGTAATCATCTTCGATGATGATGAAGTCGTTCAACTCAGCCTGACGCAACAAGAGTTGACGCCGCTGCAAGCCCAAAGTCACGGTGGTGGGACTCTGGTGTGAAGGGGTGACAAATAAATAATCCAGATCTGGCAAAGCATCCACCTGCAGGCCGTGCGCATCCACCGCCAACTCGACCCACTTTGGCTGGCGCATGGCAAAACTATTTCTGGCGTGCGGGTGGCCTGGCTCTTCCAGCCCCACCACCGTGTCTTTGTCGAACAAGGCATCGGCCAGCAAATAGTAGGCATGCTGCGTGCCCACCGTCACAATGATTTCTTCCTTCAGGGCAAAGACCCCCCGCTTGGGCAATAAACGAGTCCGAATCTGCTCCACCAACTCTGGCACATCCTCAATCTCCAGATCAGGCGTCCAATGGGGCAGTTGCGATCGGGCCAAGCTCCTGACGCAGCACTCACGAAAATCTTCGGTTGGAAACAGTTGCGGATCGTAAGTGCCATAGATAAAAGGATAGGGGTAGGCACTCCACTGCTCGGGCTTGGACAGTGTGGGCCGATCCAGTTGGGAGCGCAGGACCCGACGACTCCAGTTGGGCGCAACTCGGTTGCTGGCATTCAAAGGCTCGATGCGGGTCGCCAACTGGGGGCGTGCATTGGCCGTCACAAAGACGCCGCGCCTGGGCCGTGCCTCCAAAAATCCATCGTCTATCAGCTGCAAAAAGGCCGAGGTGACCGTGTTGCGACTCAAGCCCAGCAGGCTGGCCAGTTCGCGCGAAGAAGGCATTGCAGCGCCCGGGCTAAGCCGCCCCCCCATGATCGCCTGAACCACGGCCAGCCGAAGGCGCCCCTGAAGCGGCAAGGCAGATTGTGCGGGCAGCTCAAATAACTGCGCCCACTGGATCGTTCGCGAAGTGGCCATGATGTCCTGAGAGTTTACCTGTCAGGCACATTTGTGCTGGCTTGACCAAATCCCTTGAACTGGACCTGTTGTTTGGCGCAGGGCTTGTCTAAGATCAGACATCATTTTGATGTACAGGAGTATTCATGAGCCCAGCATTTACACCCGTCACAGTTGACACCCTTGCATCTTTCAGCGACGCATGGAACCGGCACGATGTAGACGCGCTGATGAGCTTTATGAGCCAAGACTGCGTCTTCCAAGCGGCAGGCGGCTCGCAAGCCTGCGGCGCACGCCACGAAGGCGCGCAAGCCGTTCGGGCTGCCTTTGCCATGGCATGGGCCGCCGTGCCAGATGCGCAGTGGATCAACGGCGTTCATTTTGTGCAGGGCGACTTTGGCGTGTCGCAGTGGACTTTCACCGGAACAGCCGCGGACGGCTCACGCATTGAGACCGATGGTGTGGATATTTTCACCTTCAAAAATGGAAAAATCGCATCGAAAAATGCCTTTCGAAAAGCCAGGCCCAATTTGCCGGCCGTCAAATAAAGACCTCACACGCATGTCCTCCACCCTTGAATTGCCTGCTGGCAAACTCGACTTGTCCCTTGGCCAACAATATGACCCTCAATACGACCCACTGGTAGCGTCCACCCCTGGCACGGGACAGGCCTACGCACCCACTTATTGGGTTGCCAGTGCAGGCCCACCGCCGCCAGACGATGGCCCCATCCATGGCGACATCGACGCTGATGTGGTCATCATCGGATCAGGCTCCACAGGCGTCTCCACAGCTTTGTATCTGGCCCAAGAGCACGGCATCCAAGCCATCGTGCTGGAAGCCAATCAAAGCGCCTGGGGCTGCTCCAGTCGCAGCGGCGGACAAGGTCAAAATGCCAGCGGCCGCTTGACGCGCTCACAGTGGATTGAGCGCTGGGGTTTGGATGTGGCCAAGAAGATGGACGCCGAGATCAGAGCCGGGTATGAAAACTTCAAAAACCTGAGCTCTCAGATCGACTGCGATGCAGTCGATGGAGGCCATCTCTACGTGGCTCATCGTCCTGAAAAGATGAACTACCTGCGCAACGAAGTTCGCGTCAGGCGCGAGACCTTTGGCTACGACACCCAACTGCTCAGCGCTGAAGAACTGCGACGCGACTATTGTGACGAGCGCGATGCGGCCGGTGCGATGCTCGAGTCGCAAGGTGTGGGTGTGCATCCTTTGAAATTCACTTTTGGCTTGATGCAAAAAGCACGGGCTCTGGGCGCAAAAATTCATACAGCAAGCCCTGTCACGGGGTGGGAAACTGTCAACGGCGTGCATCACCTGCAGACCCCCGGCGGGGTGGTGCGTGCCAAACGAGTTGCCGTTTGCACTGGCGGCTACACAGGCCAAGCGCTCAATCCCCTGCTCAAAAACAAGATCATGCCGATCTTGTCAAACTCAGTGGTCACGCGCCCTTTGACCGATGCCGAACTCAAAGCCACCAACTTTCGCTCACACATATTTTTAACTGACACGCGAACGCTGCGCTTTTACTACCGCCTGCTCAATGACAACCGTTTGCAAATTGGCAGTCGCAGCGCGATCAGAGGAAGTGACGCCGAGGACCCAGGTCACTTGCAGCTTTTGAAAAACGCCATTGCCCGAAAGTTCCCTCCCTTGGCTGGCATCCAGATTGATTACTCTTGGTGGGGTTGGGTCGATGTCAGTCACGACATGATGCCGCGCATCACAAGGCCAGATCCTGCATTGAGCATTTGGTATGCGGTCGGTTATGGTGGCAACGGTGTGTCATTCTCGACTTGGGCTGGCAAGCGCTTGGCCCAGCGCGTGGCTGGGCAAGACGCTGGGCAAGAAGTATTCAAGCTGCCAATTTACGCAAGCCCCCTGGAATACCCCAACCTGTTTGATCTGGTGCGTTCACAAACGTTTGCGCCCTTTCGCAGATTTGGTCAGTATTTCCTGTACAAATGGTATTGGATGCGAGACGAAAAATTTTGACGCACTGTCTGCTTTTTCTGGTTAACACCAAGATCGCAATATGCCATTTTTAATTATGATGAAGCAACTACTTACGGGAGCCCTTTGAATGACCAATTTCACAATTCTTCGCCGCAAAACCTTGGCCATTGCGCTGATGGCCACACTGCCTATTTTTTCGTCACTTGCCGCTGCCGAAGAACAAAAGCGCGGAGGGACACTCGTGGTTGGTTCAACGCAAGCGCTTCGCCATGTCAACGGTGCAGTGCAATCGGGCATCGCCACAGCCATGCCCAGCACGCAAATTTTTGCCAGCCCCCTGCGTTTTGACGACAAGTGGAACGCTCAGCCCTATCTGGCAGAAAAGTGGTCACTTGCCGCCGATGGCAAGTCCCTCACGCTGAACCTGCGCAAGGGCGCCGTGTTCCATGACGGCAAGCCCATCACGTCCGAAGACGTGGCCTTCTCGATCATGGCCATCAAGGCCAACCATCCGTTCACCACCATGATGGGCCCCGTCGAAAAGGTCGAGACACCCGACCCCTACACCGCCATCATTCGGATGAACACACCTCATCCAGCCATCATTTTGGCCATGTCACCGGCACTTTGCCCCATCTTGCCCAAGCACATCTATGGTGATGGCACTGACTTGAAGGTGCATCCACGCAACAGCACCGATGTCGTCGGCTCCGGGCCCTTTCGACTGACCGAGCTCAAACCCGGGCAGCGCGTGGTTTTAGAGCGCTTTGACAAGTTTTTTCTGGCCGGAAAGCCCTACCTCGACAAGATCATCATCAACATCAACCCCGACTCCAACAACCTGATGCTGGGGCTCGAGCGTGGTGAGATTCAGATGCTCCCTTACGCGACCAATTCAACAGAACTCAAACGTTTGTCGACCAACCCGGCGCTGACCATGACCAGCAAGGGCTTTGAAGGTATCGGCGCACTGAACTGGCTGGCCTTTAACACCGCCAAGAAACCAATGTCCGATGTGAATGTGCGCAAAGCCATCGCCATGACCATCGACAAAAATTTCATCAGCAAGGCCTTGCACGGCGGCTTCTCCCAACCGGCCGATGGCCCCATTGTGGCCAGCAGTCCTTTTGCCATTACCGATTTGATTCGCTACCCATTGGACTTGAAAAAGGCCGCACAGTTGCTCGACGAAGCGGGCTATAAGGTTGGCGCCAACGGCGAACGATTCAAAATGACCATCGACTATTTACCTGGCAATGACGAGCAGCAAAAAAACGTCGCCGAGTACATTCGGGCGCAGCTTAAAAAAGTAGGCGTTAACGTGGAAGTGCGCGCATCGGCTGATTTTCCATCTTGGGCCAAGCGCTTGGCCTCGCATGACTTTGACATGTCCATGGATGTGGTTTTCAACTGGGGCGACCCCATCATTGGCGTCCACCGCACTTACCTCTCGACCAATATTCGGCCCATTATCTGGACCAATACCCAGTCCTACAACAACCCCAAAGTCGATGAGCTTTTGAACACAGCGGGCGGCCTGCTGGACCCAACCAAACGCAAGGCCTACTACGCGACTTTCCAGAAGATCGTGACCGACGAGTTGCCCATTCACTTCATCAATGCCGCGCCGTATTTCACCATAGCCAGCAAGAAACTTGTGAACGTCCCTACCAGCATTTGGGGTCCCTCTTCACCTTACGACGAGGTCTCTTTCAAATAGCCTGATATTTTTTCAATCTCAATGGGTGCGCTGCGCTACCTTCTGTCCCGTCTGCTCCAGGGCCTGGCCTTGGTACTTGCCGTAGTGGTCTTGAACTTCATCTTGGTGCATGCTGCACCAGGCGATCCAGTCGAGACCATTGCCGGTGCAAGTGGCGGCATGAGCGAGGAACTTCAGGCCGAACTCAGAAAACAATACGGCCTGGACAAGCCCCTGCCAGTGCAACTGGGAATCTACCTTGGCCGAGTGGTCACAGGTGACTTGGGCTATTCGTATTTTTTCAACCTCCCCGTTTCCAACTTGATCGCTGAGCGTGTGCCGGCCACCTTGCTGCTGGTCCTCACGTCGGTGCTTGCCGCATTCCTGATCGGCACCACTTTGGGCGTACTTTCAGCCCGAAGGCCCAACGGCTGGTTATCGCAAATGATCAATGTGATGTCACTGGTTGGCTTTGCCGCGCCCGTGTTTTGGATGGGCATGCTGCTGATCATTTTGCTCGCCAGCGTGTTCCCTATTTTCCCTGTATCAGGCATGCGTGCTATTGAGTCCAGCGGCAAAGGCTGGGGCGATGTACTTGACGTCTTGCACCATTTGATATTGCCAGCACTGACATTGGGGCTGGTCTATCTGGCCCAATACAGCCGCCTGTCTCGCGCGGCCATGCTCGATGTGCTGGGCGCTGACTACATTCGCACCGCTCGTGCCAAGGGCTTGTCTGACAGGGCTGTGCTTTACAAACACGCTTTGCGCAATGCGGTGCTGCCTGTGATCACCGTGCTAGGTCTTCAATTTGGCAACGTGTTGGCAGGCGCCATTGTGGTGGAAACCGTCTTCAATTGGCCAGGCTTGGGACGACTGGCGTTTGAGTCCGTCTTGCGGCGTGACTATCCCACCATTCTGGGCGTGCTTCTTTTCTCCGCGGTGGTGGTCGTTGTCATGAACCAGCTCACCGATTTGTGCTACCGACTGATCGACCCGAGAATCAAATCTTCATGAAAGAAATTGATCAAGTGCAAGGCCCTTGGCGCGAGGCGATGCACATGTTCATGCGCAACCGCTCAGCGATTGCCGGCATCGTGATGCTCGGACTGGTGCTGTTGGTGGCCATTGCTGGGCCCTGGGTTCTCGGGGCAGATCCTTTTGAAATTCGCGCAGCCCCCTTGACACCCCCCTTGTCAGAAGACGCTTTCTTGGGCACCGACTACCTGGGCCGCGATGTCCTCACGACCTTGGTCTACGGGGGCCGGGCCACGCTTTTGGTCGGTGCAATCGCGGCACTGCTGAGCGTCACGATTGGCATCACACTGGGTGCCTTTGCGGGCTATTACGGTGGGCGCGTTGACGCTATTTTGATGCGCATCACCGAGTTCTTTCAAGTACTTCCTGCCCTGTTGTTTGCCATGGTGGTGGTCACCCTTTTTTCGCCCTCCTTGGTGACCATCACGCTGGCCATTGGCGTTGTCAGCTGGACGGGCACGGCACGCCTGACCCGTGCCGAATTCATGAAATACCGCAACTTGGATTTTGTCCGTGCCCAGCGCTCCATCGGCGCCAGTCACGCCCGTATCATTTGGAGAGTTATTTTGCCCAATGCCTTGCCACCTTTGATCGTCTCGGCCACTTTGGCCATCGGGGCTGCAATTTTGTTTGAAGCGGGACTGTCTTTTTTGGGTCTGGGCGATCCAAATCAGATGAGCTGGGGTCTGATGATTGGATCGAGCCGGCAGTATATTTTTTCATGCTGGTGGGCCGTGGCATTTCCTGGCACAGCCATTTTCATCACGGTGCTGGCAGTCAGCCTGATTGGCGACGGACTCAATGACGCACTCAACCCTAAGTTGAGGGAACGATGATGCAGGACAGCTTGCTCAAGGTGCAGGGCCTGCAAGTCGAGTTCAATTCTCGGCGCGGTAAGGCCATGGTCCTCAATGGGGTTGATCTTGAAATCCACCAAGGTCAAACGCTGTGCTTGGTGGGCGAGTCGGGTTGCGGCAAAAGCATGACCGCGCTGGCATTGCTGCAACTGATTCCATCACCCCCCGGAAAAATCAGTGGGGGCCAAGTTTTTTTCCACGGTGAAGATCTTTTGCGCGCTACCCAAGAGCGCATGCAAGAGGTGCGAGGCAATCGCATCTCCATGATTTTTCAAGAACCCATGACCTCGCTCAACCCGGTTTTTTCTGTAGGCGATCAGGTGGCTGAGTCACTGCGACTGCATGCGGGACTTGACCCCGCAGCGGCTCGCCTGCAAGCCATCGAGATGCTCAAGCAAGTTGGCATCCCAGCGCCAGAGCGGCGCGTCGATGAGTACCCACACCAACTCTCCGGCGGCATGCGCCAACGCGTGATGATCGCCATCGCACTGGCCTGCCGACCCGACATCCTGATTGCCGACGAACCTACCACCGCCTTGGATGTCACAGTGCAGGCTCAGATTTTCGATCTGCTGCGCGACCTTCAGCGCGAAAGAGGAACGGCCATCTTGCTGATCACCCACGACATGGGCGCCGTTGCTGAGATGGCCGATCGCGTGATGGTGATGTACGCAGGGCGGGTGATTGAGCAAGGCAACACTGCGCAAGTTTTGAGGCAAGCTGGCCACCCCTACACACGGGGACTGATCAACTGCCTTCCTGAGTTGGGCAGCAGCATCCACAATGAGCGCACAGATTTGGCTGAAATCGCGGGCATGGTCCCCTCTATCTGGGAGTTGAGCAAAGGTTGCGCCTTTCGCGAGCGTTGCACCCAAGCGATGGACATCTGCGCGCATGATGTGCCTCCCATGTTCAACATGGCAGACAGCTCACCCTCAGCACCGCACATGACGGCTTGCTGGTTGCAGGCCGATCAAGCGCCTGCTCGAGGTCACGCTGCATGAACCACTTGCCAACTGACAATCTGCTAGAGGTCACAGCGCTCAACGTTCACTTTCCACGTCCCAAGTCGAGCTGGTTTGCACCATCCGAAGTGGTTCGGGCCGTCGACGGGGTGAGTTTTAAAATCAAACGAGGCACCACCATGGCGCTGGTGGGCGAGTCGGGCTCGGGCAAGACCACCACAGCGATGGCAGTCATGCGTCTGACCCCCATCACTTCGGGCCAGATTCAACTGGGCCAGACCGAATTGAGCACACTCGAGGGGGAAGATCTGCGCGAAGCCAGGCGGCGATTTCAGATTATTTTCCAAGACCCGTTCTCCTCGCTCAATCCGCGCGAAAGGGCAGGCGCCGCCGTTCGTGCGCCTCTTGACTTGATGAACGTCGGCACACCAGAAGAACGAGACGCCCAAGTGGCCGAGCTCTTCAAGGCCGTGGGTTTGCGTCCTGAGCAACAGCAATTGTTTCCGCACCAGTTTTCCGGCGGGCAACGCCAGCGCATCAACATCGCGCGCGCGTTGGCCACCCATCCAGAACTCGTGGTGTGCGATGAGCCCGTCTCAGCGCTGGACATTGCCATTCGCGCCCAAATACTCAATCTACTGGTGCGCCTTCAGCGCGAGTTGGGTTTGACCTATCTTTTTATCTCGCACGACATGGCTGTGGTGGAGCACATATGCGATGAGATTGCAGTGATGTACTTGGGGCAAATCATCGAGAGAGCGCCCCGTCAGGCATTTTTTGCCAACCCACTGCATCCCTACAGTGTGGCTCTGATGTCTGCCGTGCCGACTCTTTCAGGAGGACGTTCACGCGCGAGCGCCCGCATCAAACTCAGCGGCGACCCTCCAAGTCCCATCAACCCACCCCCTGGTTGCCGCTTTTCAAGTCGATGCCCCGTTGCCCAGCCCGCCTGCAGCATTCAGGCGCCGCCGCTGCGTGAAATTGCACCGAATCACTGGGTGCAATGCCGCCGGGTAGACATCATTGACGGGCGCATTCACGCGCCACTCCAACTCCCCCCTCTTTAATTTCTTTCACCGTATTGCGGATCCATTTCCAACATGAACACCACCATTTACCCTGCACGCAAAATTATCACCATGAACCCCATGCAACCCGAGGCAAGCCACGTTGCTGTGCGCGATGGCCGTGTGCTGGGGGTGGGTTCGCTGCAAGAGCTCGCCAGTTGGGGGCCCTACACGCTGAACGAGCAATTCAAGGACAAGGTGTTAATGCCCGGCTTGATCGAAGGACACTGCCATCTCAAGGAGGGCAGCATGTGGGACATGCACTACCTTGGCTGGTTTGACCGGCGCGACCCACAGGGTAAAGTTTGGCAGGGCTTGCGCTCCATGCAAGCTGTAGTTGAGCGCCTGACACAGGTGGATGCGAGCATGACGGCAATGGGCAAGTCCCCAACCGAGCCCCTGATCGCCTGGGGATTTGACCCCATTTACTTTGGCGGCGAGCGCATGACGGTCGATCACTTGGACCGAGCCAGCAGCACGCGCCCGATAGTGATCGCACACGCCAACGGCCACCTGATGAACGTCAACACAGTCATGCTGCAATTGGCGGAAATCACAGCCGAAAACGAAGTGGAAGGCGTTGTCAAGTTCAGCAGCGGCAGCCATGCCGGCCAACCCACGGGCGAACTGCAGGAGCCTGCGGCAATGTTTCTAGTGATCCGCAAAATTGGCACAGCGGGCCTGCTCGCCCCAATGACCGAGGCGGGTGTTAAATCTTTTGCCTCACTGGCTTGCATGCAGGGCGTCACCACGGCCACCGATCTGGTCAACAAACTCACACAGCAGGACTGCGATGTGCTGGAAGCTGCCTTGGCGGACGATGCGTGCAGCATTCGCATCCTGCCCGCTTTCCAAGCCTTCCACGGCACACATGGCGCCGCGCTGGGCGCTGAACACGTTAAAAGTCTGATGCCACGCAACACCGATCGCCTGCGCTATGGCTTGGTCAAGATGATGCTGGATGGCTCTATTCAAGGATTCTCGGCGCGCCTGCGCTGGCCTGGCCATTTCAATGGTGCGCCCAATGGCATATGGGTCACAGCGCCCGCGCAATACGAAGCCGATTTTGAGACCTATCACCAAGCCGGTCTGCAAATTCATACCCATACCAACGGAGATGAAGCCAGCCTGGCTGCTGTCAACGCCATTGAACGCGTCCTGACACGTTCACCACAGCCAGACCATCGCCACACCTTGCAGCACGGGCAAATGATAGATGCACCTCTTTTTCGCCGCATGGCCCGACTGGGCTTGTGCGCCAACTTGTTCACGAACCATCTCTGGTATTGGGGTGACCAGCACTATGAAATGACCATGGGCCCTGATCGCGCCAACCGACTCGACGCTTGTGCCAGCGCCTTGGCTGCGGGCGTTGCGTTGGCCATTCATTCAGATGCCCCAGTCACGCCACTGGGGCCACTTTTTACAGCCTGGTGCGCAGTCAACCGCATCACGCCCAAAGGCCGTATTCTGGGACAGTCTGAATGCATCAGCGTGCCGCAAGCACTGCGTGCCATCACACTGGGCGCAGCTTGGACACTCAAGCTAGATCATGAAATTGGCAGCATTGAGTGTGGCAAGCGTGCAGATTTTTGCGTGCTCGAAGATGACCCACTGAGCGTGGAGCCTGCGCTGCTCAAGGACGTTCGGGTGTGGGGAACCGTGCTGTCCGGAAAAGTCTTCGAAGCTCGCAAAGTGTGACCTGCAACGCATGAAAGAAAAGCGCCTTCCCCTGACCGTCATTGGTGGGTTCTTGGGCTCTGGCAAGACCACTTTGGTCAACCATTGGCTGAGCCATGCAGGGGGGCAGCGTCTGGCCATCTTGGTCAATGATTTCGGCACCTTGAACATCGACTCCGCCCTGATTCGCTCCAACGCTGGCAGCACCATGGAGCTGACCAACGGCTGCGTCTGCTGCCAAATCGGCGACGACCTCAGCATGGCCTTGATCAGCGTCTTGGAGTCCACCCCATCGTTTGATGGTGTGGTGGTAGAAGCCAGCGGTGTATCCGACCCCTGGCGCATCGCCCAACTCGGCCGCGCTGACCCCGGCTTGTTTCTGGATGGGGTGGTGGTCACAGTCAACGCTGACAGCTTTCTTGCGCACTGGCAAGATCCGCTGTTGTCAGACACTTTGGCGCGGCAGTTGAAAGCGGCCAGCCTGATCGTGTTAAACCACTGCGACCTGGCGCTGCCCCATGGGGTGTCCCAAGTGCGTGAACGCATCGCGCTCATTGCTGGCGGCGTAGCCGTGTTCGAAACAAGTCACGCCCAAGTGCCCCTGCCCTTGCTCAGTGGACTGTCCTTGCCAGCTTCACACGCAGCGGTGCATGATGGGCATGATAGCCATATGGACTGTGGTGATGAAGCTGCCGCGCACTCGCACCCTCACCATCCGGGCAACCCAGCGCACGGCGAAGTCTTTGAAACTTGGTCGTGCCACCCCACACCCACTTTTGAGATGATTGAGTTGCGCAGTTGGTTGAAAACGCCACCGCCAGGGCTATTGCGTCTCAAAGGCTTTGTTCAAACCAGCTCACCAGGTCAAGAAACCAAGTGGCACGAAATCCAGCTCGCCGGTCGCTGCAACTCTGTCAGCCAAGTCATTGCACCCATTGCAGGCGCTGCATTGGTGGCCATCGGACTGTGCGGTCATTTGCCACGTGCGCGCCTGTCTGAATTTTTTGAACGAATTTCGGTTTAAATAAGAGCATGCGCGGCATCGTCCTTCGCCCCGGGATATTTGGCGAAAACCGTCAGACACTGCATCCAAGCACGGCTCGTAATGTCAATGAAATTTAGGCCTCTGGTTCTCATATGACACAAGAATTTGACTACATCGTCATAGGCGCCGGCTCGGCAGGCAGCACGCTGGCTGCTCGTTTAAGCGAAGACGGGCAATCCAGCGTTTTGCTTCTCGAAGCAGGTCCTGCAGATCGCTCTTTTTGGATTCATCTGCCAATTGGTTACAGCAAAACCATGTGGAGCAAAAAATACAACTGGCGCCTGCAGACCGACCCCGAACCGAACATGAACGGGCGACGTATTTACTGGCCGCGCGGCAAAACACTGGGCGGTTCAAGCTCGATCAACGGCCTGATTTACATTCGTGGCCAGCGCCAAGACTATGACCATTGGGCTGCGCTTGGCAATGCAGGCTGGAGTTATGACGACGTCTTGCCCTATTTCATCAAGTCCGAAAGCAACCAACGCGGCGCCAGCAAATACCACGGCGCAAACGGCCCCATGGCGGTATCAGACATAGGCGAGAAAAATGAATTGATCGAGGCATTCATCGCTGGGGCAGCGCAAATGGGGGTGCCAACCACGGACGACTTCAATGCTGCGCAGCAAGAAGGCGCCGGCTACTACCAGCTCAACACCCACAAAGGTTGGCGCTGCAGCACTGCCACAGCCTATTTGGCCCCGGCTCGGAAACGGCAGAATTTAAAAATTCAAACCAATGCACATGCCACGGGGATTCTGATCGAAAATGGACGCGCGGTCGGTGTGCGCTATCGCCAAAATGGCGTGGAAAAAACCTGTCGATCACGCGCTGAGGTGCTGCTGTCTGCCGGGGCCATTCATTCGCCGCAACTGCTGCAATTGTCGGGCATTGGGCCCGCACCCTTATTGAGTGATCTGGGAATTCCGGTGTTACACAATCTCCCCGGCGTCGGCGAAAACCTGCAAGACCATTTGCAAATTCGCTTGATTTTCGAGTGCACCCAACCCATCACAACCAATGACGCCATGAATTCATGGTGGGGCCAGGCTAAGATGGGCCTACAGTGGCTGCTGCATCGAAGCGGCCCCTTGGCCGTTGGGATCAACCAAGGCGGATGCTTCATGCGCGCCTTGCCCCATCCAGATAAGAGGCCCGATACCCAGTTCCATGTGGCCACCTTATCGGCTGACATGGCTGGCGGCAAGGTCCACCCATTTTCAGGTTTCACCATGTCAGTCTGCCAACTGCGGCCCGAGTCTCGCGGCCACATCCGAATTCGAAGTGCCGACCCTTTGCAGCCACCTGAGATACACGCCAACTACCTTGCAACCGAGCTCGATCGCCATGCGGTGCTAGCCGCTTTGAAGGCCGCGCGTGGCATTGCCGCCTCCCCCGCCATGCAGGCCTATGTCAAGCGCGAAGTCAAGCCAGGCCCTGATGTGAATGACGATGCTGCCCTTCTTGATTTTTCCCGAAACAACGGCGCAACGATATTTCACCCCTGCGGAACTTGCCGGATGGGCCGTGACTCTCAAGCGGTGGTTGACGATCGGCTTCGCGTGCATGGCATTCAAAGCCTTCGTGTGATTGACTGCTCAGCCATGCCCACGCTGGTGTCAGGCAATACAAATGCACCGGTGATCATGATGGCTGAGAAGGCCGCAGACATGATACGAGAGGACGTACGCAAGCCCTAAGGGCACAAGCTTAACTTGATGCGCCATCGCAATTCTGATGCAAAAAAAAACGCCCTGAGTGATGGCACAATGCATCTTCCCACCTAACCCCTTTTAGACAGGTTTTCACATGAAACGTCGACAACTCCTGCAAGCCGCTGGCAGCGCCGCTTTGGCGCCTGCGCTGGTTCATGCCCAAGACAAATACCCCAGCAAAAACATCATCTGGATTTGTCCCTACGCAGCCGGCGGCAACGCCGACTCTCGCTCACGCCAAGTGGCCAAGGCCATGAGTGCGATCATGGGTCAGACCATCATCATTGACAACAAGGCCGGTGCCGGCGGCAATATTGGCACCGAGGCCATAGCGCGCGGCAAACCCGACGGCTACACCATTGGCATGGGCAACTTTGCCCCCTTGGCAGTCAACCATGCCTTGTTCAAAAAACTCAACTTCGACCCCTTCAACGACATCACACCCATCGCTTTGATTGAGCGCGGGCCCTTGATCCTGATGGTGCGCAACGACTCGCCCTACAAATCCGTCAAAGACATCGTGGCAGCCGCCAAGGCCTCGCCTGGCAAGCTGAGCTACGCCTCGGGCGGCATTGGCGGCTCACACCATTTAAGCGGTGCATTATTTGAACATTCTGCTGGCATTGACATGATCCATGCACCCTACAAAAGTGGTGCTGCCGGCGCCACAGATTTGATGGGTGGCCAAGTGCACATGATGTTTGAACAAATGTACTCCGCCATGCCTGCCATCAAAGGCGGCCGCCTGCGGGCCTTGGCCATTACCAGCAAAAACCGCTCGCCCTTGTTGCCCGATCTGCCCACCATGGGTGAGCAAGGCTTTCCTGCGGTGGAAGTGCTCAACTGGCAAGGCTTGGTCGGACCCAAGGGAATGCCTGCCGATGTGGTCATGATGCTCAATGCCGCTTGCAACAAAGCCCTGCAAGACCCCGAGGTGAAAGAGAAAATTTTGAGCCAAGGCAATGAAATGGGCGGCGGCACACCTGAACAATTCGCAGCACTGATCAAAAGTGAAGCGCCGCGCTGGGGCAAAGTGGTGCGCGACGCCAAAATTGATCCTGAATAATTGGGCACACGATGGGCAGCACAGGCCTGTGCTGCCCTGCACCAGGCCTTTCAGGCCAAGAGCAAGCGGCGCATCAACTCGTTCAATCGACTTCCCTTGTGCGTCAATTGCGACAACACACTGAAGTGATTCAGGCCCGGCAGGACCTCGCACACCGGCACCGTTTTCGGACCCCAAGTCTGGTGAATCAAACGGTTGTGCCGCAAAAACTCGGCACTTTCATCACCCCCCACCAAGGTGTACAAAACACCTTTGCGTGGGCGCGGCCACATGGCTGGGCTGGCCAGGCGCACTTGGGCTGGTGTGAGCTTCAAAGACGTTTGCAAAAACTCGGTTTTGCGCACTGGCTCTAAGTCATACAAACCCGAAATGGACATGGCCTTGGAAATCCAATGGGCAGGCATGCCAGGGTCGACCGCCTTCCAGTCGCACGCCAAGAGCATGGCCGCCAAATGCCCCCCTGCCGAATGCCCTGCCACGGTCACATTGCTGGGATCACCACCGAGTTTTGCAATGTGCTTGTAAACCCAGGCCATGGCTCGGGTCATCTGCAATGCAATGTCAGGCACGGTGACAGGCACCTGCGGCGTGCCTGGGCACAAAGCGTAATTCACCAGCACCACGCAGGCCCCCATGTCGTTCAAAGGCGGCACGATGAAAGTCTGGTCGGCTTTGTCCAAACTGCGCCAATAGCCGCCGTGCACAAACACCAACACCGGCGCATGGGCTTTTTTGGCAGGGAAAATATCCAAACATTCGTTGGGGCCAGTGCCATAGGGCACATCCAACATGCCATTGAAATTTTTTCGGGCCGCCGCCGAGGACTGCGCCCAATGCGCGAAGTGCGCAGCGTAGTCGGGCACCAAGACCCGGTTGTTGTACATGCTGTCGTACCACGCTGCGTTTTTGGAGGCCATAGTTTGATGCTTTGATGTTGATGTTAAGGCTGGAATTGCCGCGCTGAAGCTGAACTTTTTTAAATTTTCATCTCTAAGCGCAGCTGCACAGTTTGCCAATTGCGCGTGGTGGTATTGGCTATTTCAGAAAATCCGTTGCCGATGTAGGTGCTGCCCGTCAAATAATCGATCGGTGTCAAGTTGCTCACCGTCACGCGAAATGCGGTGTTGGGTGAAAAACGCCACAGACCATAAACATCCACGACCCGTTTGGCGCCTTGGTAAGCCCATTGCTGCTCGGTCCTTCGCGTGGTGTAGTCAGGGTTGATATTGACATTGCCCCCCAAGGTCAAAGGGCTTGAGCGAAAACGGTAATCGGCCCCCAGATTGGCAGTCATGCTCGGCTGCTGGTCCAGGCGGTTGTTGGGGCCTAAAACATCCAACACACGAGAGCTGAAGAAACTCAAATTACTGCGCACATCAACCGCCGCAGCATCAGCCCAAATTTGATTCAAGCGAAATTTCGCCTCTAACTCAATACCTTGCGTGATGGCATCGCCCACATTTTGTGGGCTCGAGACAAAACGGCGCTGGCCAGGCGCCCACATCGTGTCAAAACGCTCCGAGGTGACAGTGCGAATCAGGTCGCTGATGTTGCGCCTAAATACGTTGGCACTGAGCACGCCGCCGCCGTTCAAATAACGCTCCATGGCCACATCAATGCCGTTGGCCAACTCGGGCTTGAGGCCTGGGTTACCCATGCGATCTGGCCGCGTGGGGCTGTTGCTCTCACGGGACAAATAGGTGCGCGAAACCAAGTTGTACAGCGTGGGTGTTTTATAGCTCTTTGTCAGGCTCATGCGCACCTGATCGCGGCTGCCAGGCACAGGCTTCCAAAGCGCATGCAGCAAGGGCGTCAAGACGGCGCTCTTGTTGCGCTTGTCGCCTTCTTCGTTGCTGCCCTGCGTCAAAATATTTTCATAACGCAAGCCTGCATAAGCCGACCAATTGGGGTTGATGGTCCATTCGTCTTGCGTGAAAATGGCCCAGCGCTGGGTACTGGCCTTTAAGTTGCCCGTGTCGTCGGTGACCTCGGCGTTGGCCTCTTCTGTGCGCCGCACTCCCTCAAGCTCAACGCCACTGACCACCTGATGGCCATTGCCTAAAACTTGAGTCAGTTTGCCATTCCATGTTTGTGACAAGTCGCGAAAACTTTGCGACTCTTGCAGTGTGCTGAGCAAGCCTGCATTGGCCGCGGCAATTTGGTCAAAATTGGAGTTGTAATTGGACTGACCCAAGCCAAATTTAAACTCAAATCGACTGTCTGCAGAAAAACGTTGATTCCATTGCCCGTTCAAACGCGTCATGACAAAACGACTCGCATTGGTGTTGGTGGCGCTGTCACTGCTGGGGCCCAATGTCAGGCCGTTGAGCGTTTTATTCTCAGTCAAATCAATTTGACCATTGCTGTTGAATTGCGAATACATCAAAAAAGGCATCAAGACCAAACTTTTTCCCTCTTCCCCCTTCCACTGCATACGCGCGTTGGCGTGCAGCGCTTGTCGATGTCCCAAACTGTTGGCTTGGCGATCGCGCTCGGAAGTCAAAGCGGGCAAAGCGTCCGGGGCAGCGCCTGCCGCCTGCACAGCAGCCTGGGTCAAGCTGCTGTTGTCTTCAGGGCGCCATGAATTCATGGCGTGCAGTGTGAGGGTGCCGCTCATGCCCTCAGTCTTGAGGTTGTGGACCCAATTGACCTGCTCAGAGACCTGGCCGTGCTCAAATGAGCCGCCAATTTTCAAATCATCGGGGTTGGTCTTTTGACCTTCACGCAGCACGATGTTGATCGTGCCCGCAATGGCGCGCGCCCCCGTATCGGCTGTGGGTGCACGCATGATTTCAATTTTTTCGACCATCTCTGGGGTCAATGAATCCACTGAAAAACCAGGTGGCACACGCTGTCCGTCGAGCAAGATTTGGGTGTAGCCGCCGCCCAAACCGCGCATGCGAATGGCACCGCCCCGTCCCGGAGCGCCTTGCATCGTCACGCCAGGCAAGCGCTTGAGCACCTCGCCCAAACTGGCATCACCTTGGCGCTCAATTTCTTCTCGGCCAATGATGATTTTGGCAGCGGTGGATTGACGCCGCTCTTCGGTGTCGTTGTCGCGATTGCTTCGCACCTCAACTTGCCCCATGTCTTGCACTGGGCCGTTGGGTGGTGGGGTGGTTTGCGCCCAACTTGTTGTCAACATGAGCCCTGCAGCACTTGCAGCGCAGAGCGAGAACCATGGCGCAAAAGGCCGTCGTACACGGAGCAGAGGGGCAATTGCTTTGATTTTCATTGCCCTATTTTGACAGGGGATTGGGAAGAATGCCGAACCCAACCGAAAGTCCGCATGAAGTCCCGGTAAAGTTATTCGGCCGTTTTGAACAGGGCCGCGACCTTGCGCTTAGGCTTGATGTTGGCCGAGACACTGCCGCGCGTGGCCACACTCTTGGGCGAAGCCTCCCATGAGGCGGCTTGGGCTTGCTCGGCGTTGGGCGCCTCATAGGGCTGCTCGAAGAAGGGGTCACGGCTGGGCTGCGCAGGCTTGAAGCCGCCACGCCGTTCACGCGGCTCGGCACCCGCACGGGGCTGCGCATCGTCACGCCGCCTTGGGTAGCGCTCTGTATGCCGGTCTGAGCCTTGCTCGATGTTGCGCTCGGGGTGTCTCTCGGCGCGGTGGCCATCGTTGAAATGGTCGCGCGGGCGGCCGTCCTCAAACTCAAACGCCTCGACTTCAATTTTGTTTTTGATGAGCTTTTCAATGTCGCTGACCAAACGGGTGTCCGACGGCGAGACCAAAGTCACTGCCAAGCCCGCCGCACCCGCACGACCGGTTCGGCCAATGCGGTGAACATAATCTTCTGCGTTGAAAGGCACGTCAAAATTGAACACCGCCGGCACATCTTTGATGTCCAAGCCGCGAGCGGCAACGTCGGTGCAAACCAATAAATCAACCTCGCCTTTTTTGAAAGCTTCCAAAGCCTTCAAACGCTCGTCTTGACTCTTATCGCCATGCAGTGCCGTGGTGTTCAGCCCCTCCCGCTCCAAAGAGCGAGCCAATCTTGCGCAGCCGAGTTTGCTGTTGACAAAAACAAAGGCTTGCTTGAGCCCGCGCTGCTGCAAAACTTGTTTGACCAAGCGGCGTTTGTCTTCGTCTTGCACGCTGAAAAAACGTTGCTCCACAGTGGAGGCGGTTTCATTGGGGCGCGCCACTTCAATGGTGATCGGGTCCTTCAAATAACTGCTGGCCAAGCGTTTGATTTCAGGCGAAAACGTGGCTGAAAAAAGCAATGTGGTGCGCTGCTTGGGCAAAAAGCTCAGGATGCGCTGCAAGTCCGGCAAAAAGCCAATGTCCAGCATGCGGTCGGCCTCGTCCAGCACCACATATTCGACCTGGTTGAGCACAGCATTTTTGGCCTCGATGTGGTCGAGCAAACGACCCGGCGTAGCGACCAAGATCTCAACGCCGCGTTTTAACTCTAAGGTTTGCGGCTTCATGTCAATGCCGCCAAACACCACCGTGCTGCGCATCTGGGTGTATTTGGCATACAGCTTGATTTGCTGGGCCACTTGATCGGCCAATTCACGCGTGGGCAGCAGCACCAAAGCGCGCACCGGGTGGCGCGCGGGCGAAGTCGAGGTGTTCTCGTGCTTGAGCAAGCGCTGCAGCAAGGGCAATGAAAACGCAGCCGTTTTACCGGTGCCCGTTTGCGCTGCTCCCATCACGTCTTGTCCCGTCAAAACCACAGGAATGGCCTCGGCTTGAATGGGGGTCATGGTTTCGTAGCCCATTTCGGCTACGGCACGTGCCAGCGGTTCAGCCAGCGATAATTGTGAGAAAGAGGCGGTCATTAACCCGCTATTGTCGCACTTTAGGTCTTGGGCAGGGTAACACCGACTTGACCCTGGTATTTTCCACCCCGATCTTTGTAGCTGGTCTCACAAACTTCGTCGCTTTCAAAGAACAAGACTTGGGCGCAGCCCTCACCCGCGTAGATCTTTGCAGGCAGCGGTGTGGTGTTGCTGAATTCCAGCGTCACATAGCCTTCCCATTCGGGCTCAAAGGGCGTGACGTTGACGATGATGCCGCAGCGCGCGTAAGTGCTTTTGCCCAAACAAATGGTCAACACATTGCGAGGAATACGAAAGTACTCCAAAGTTCGCGCCAAAGCAAAGCTGTTGGGCGGGATCACACACACATCGGCGTGAATATCGACAAAGCTTTTTTCATCAAAATTTTTGGGGTCCACCACCGTGCTGTAGATGTTGGTGAAGACCTTGAACTCGGGGGCGCAGCGAATGTCGTAGCCGTAGCTGCTGGTGCCATAACTCACAATTTTTTCGCCCTGAGCGTTTTGCCTGACTTGGCCAGGTTCAAAGGGCTCGATCATGCCGTGCTCTTGTGCCATGCGGCGGATCCATTTGTCGCTTTTGATCGTCATAAAAGTCTCTTGCAGGTGAATGGCCTCATTGTAGAGTGCCGCTGTGGGCAAAGAATTTTCAAGCAGTGGGCTAAACTTTGTGCAAGATCACTGGTCCAACAAAAAAGGGCAAGCCACCATGAAACGACGCACCCTGCTGCAAGCCAGCCCTTTGCTGTGGAGCCTGCCCAGCGTGAGTTCCGCACAAAGCGCCTTCCCCAACAAGCCTATACGTTACATCGTGCCTGTGGCAGCAGGCGGGGGCTCGGACATGGTTGGGCGAGCACTGTGCGAGCGCTGGTCCAAAGTGCTAGGGCAAAGCCTCGTGGTGGACAACATAGGCGGTGGTGGGGGCGTGATTGCCTCGCAAAACACCGCGCGCGCGCCAGCAGATGGCTACACCTTGATGCAAGGCTACGTGGCCACCCACGGCACCGCGCCTGCCACGCGCAAACTGCCCTATGACGCCGTGAACGACTTCACGCCCATTGGCATGATTGGCTCAACCCCCAATGTCTTGTGCATCAACACCAGTTTGCCACCGCAGAACATCCAAGCTTTTTTAGATTACGTCAAACAAAACCCTGGCCGCTTGTCTTACGGCTCAGCTGGGGCCGGCTCATTGACCCACTTGACCGCGGAGCTGTTCAAACTGCAAACCAACAGCTTCATGGTGCACATTCCCTATCGGGGCATTGCACCGGCCATCACCGATTTGATTGGCGGCCAAACGCAGATGATGTTCCCGGGTTTGGCAGCAGCCCTGCCGCACATCCGCAGTGGGCGCATTCGCGCCATTGCCGTGACAGGCAGCAAACGCCACCCGCAGGTCAAAGACGTGCCCACCTTGGAAGAGGCCGGCTTGAAAGGCTTTGACGCCCAGCAGTGGTATGGCGTGGTGGGCCCAGCCAACATACCTGCAGCCATTGTGAAAGTACTCAACGACGCCATGCTGGCCGTGCTCGCCCAACCCGACTTCAAAGAAAAATTGAGCTCCGAGGCCGTTGAATTGATGCCCATGAAGCCCGTGGAATTTGCCGCGTACATGAAAGCCGACTTGGCGCGCTGGAGCCAGTTGGCCAAGGCCCGCAACATTCAGTTGGACAATTGAAAAGGCCCGTGCATCAGGGCGTAACTTTGCCCACCACACCCATGACCGCGTAGTTCATGTTCAAGATTTGAAGGTCACTCAATGTTTGACCTGCAGCCACCATCGTTTTGCCTTCGTTGTCCAGCATGGGGCCTGTGAACGGATGGCGTTTGCCAAGCGCAATTTCTTTTTGCAATTGCAAAATTTCTTCACGCACTTTGAGCGGCAATTTGGGGCCAAAGTCACCCACGCGCACCATGCCCTCTTTCGTCCCACCCCAGACATTGCCTGAGCGCCACTGGCCTTGCTGCACCTGGCGCACACGCTGCGTGTAGTAGGCACCCCACTCGTGCGTCACAGCCAAGAGTTGTGCATCGGGGGCAACTTTTCGCATGTCCGAATGGTAGGCAATGGCCATCTTGCCACGCTCTTGGGCTGCGGCCATCACGGCCGACGACGCGGTGTGAAACGCAATCACATCGGCCGATTGGTTGAACAAGGTCATGGCAGCGTCGCGCTCTTTGGCAGGATCAAACCAGGTGTTAAGCCACAGCACCTTGACTTGGGCCTGAGGATTAACTGAGCGCATGCCCAAGGTGAATGCATTCAAGCCTTGCAGCACCTCTGGAATGGGAAAGCCCGCCACGTAGCCTGCCACATGACTTTGCGTCATGCGCCCTGCTGCCACACCTGCCAGATAGCGCCCTTCGTAATAACGTGCATTGGCCGTCGAAACATTAGCCTGAGTTTTGTAGCCTGTAATGGATTCAAACTTCACATTGGGAAAATCATGGGCCACTTTCAAAGTGGGCTCCATGTAGCCAAAACTGGTGGTGAAGATGATGTCGTGGCCTTGCTGGGCCAAGTCGCGCACCACGCGCTCTGCATCTGCGCCCTCCGCCACATTTTCAACCAAGGTGGTTTTGACCGACGCGCCTAAAGCTTTTTCTACAGCCTTTCTGCCTTCGTCATGCTGATGGGTCCAACCTGCTTCAAAAACGGGTGTGACGTAAACGAAAGCGGCTTTGACAGGGCTTTTGACTGCTTGTTGTGCAGGCTCTGCGGCAAGGCTTGAAAGGGGCGGCAAAAAGCAGGCGGCCGCGAACACGGCTGCGAGGTTTTTATACATGGTAGTCCTCTACATGGCTGCGGGTTGAGCAAAATAAATACCCGCCGCAGCGCAGGCATTTCGTCCTTATTCTAAAGCAGGTGTATAAACTGCATTTTTCTCATTCGCCAAAAGATTCATGCGCACACAACTTATTCAGCTGACATTGATTGCTTCAGTTTTACTGACCCCCTCATGGAGCCACGCTCAAAACACGGCCAACGCCCCAACCAACACCAACTCACACGCCTTGAAGGTGCTGGTGCAGGTCGAAGGCATCAGCGAGTACCGCCTGCCCAATGGCCTGCGGGTGTTGCTCGCGCCCGATGCATCCAAACCCACCACCACCGTCAACATCACATATTTGGTTGGCAGTCGTCATGAAAACTATGGTGAAACCGGCATGGCGCATTTGCTTGAGCACATGGTGTTCAAGGGCACACCTACACGGGGCAACATCATGCAAGAGCTTGGCAAGCGCGGCATGGATTCCAACGGCAGCACGTTTTACGACCGCACCAATTACTACGAGACCTTTCCCGCCAATCCGGAAAATTTAAAATGGGCTCTGGAAATGGAAGCCGATCGCATGGTCAACAGCTTGATTTCCCGCAAAGATTTGGACACCGAATTTTCTGTGGTTCGCAATGAAATGGAAAGCGGCGAGAACAGCCCCCACAGATCGCTGTGGCAGCGCATGGCATCCACCGCTTTCGACTGGCACAACTACGGCAAGTCAACCATTGGCGCGCGCACCGACGTTGAAAATGTCAAGATTGAAAATCTTCAAAACTTCTACCGCAAGTACTACCAACCCGACAACGCGGTGCTGCTGGTGGCTGGCAAGTTGGATGTTGCTGCCACATTGAACTTGATCACCCAAACATTTGGCAGCATCGCCAAACCAACGCGCACCCTGGAGCCCACCTACACGCAAGACCCCGTGCAAGAAGGTGGCCGTGAAATCACGGTGCGCAAAACGGGCGACACACAACTCTCAGCAGTGCTCTATCACACCTCCGCAGGCAGCCATGTGGACGCCGCGGCCATGGCGGCTTTGAGTGAAATTTTGGCTGGAACCCCCAACGGCAGATTGCATAAAAACTTGGTGGAAAAGAAGTTGGCTGTGAACGTAGGCCCCTGGAATTTTGACCTGGCCGAGGCTGGCTATGTGATCTTCATGGCTGAATTGGGCAAAACTCAAAACTTGGCCCAAGCGCGCAGCGTTCTACTGGAGGAAGTCGAAGGCTTGCAAAAAAATCCCATCACCGAAGAAGAATTAAAGCGTGCCAAAGCCAGCCTCTTGGGCGACATCGACAAGACCATCAACGACCCGCAAAGATTGGCTGTTCAGCTTTCAGAGTCGATTGCCAATGGCGACTGGCGCTTATTCTTCTTGCAACGTGATCGCATTGAGAACTTGAAGGTCTCAGACCTCCAATCCGCAGGGTTGAACTACTTCAAGGAAAGCAATCGCACCTTGGGTCAATTCATTCCGACCGCCGCACCCGATCGCACCAAGATGCCTGCCGCCGTTGACATCCCCAAACTGGTGGCAGATTACAAAGGCAAGGCCGCTGCCAGCGAGGGTGAAGTCTTTGACATCAGCCCTGCCAACATTGAAAAGCGCACGCAGCGCCTGGCCCTGGCCAGCGGCATGAAGCTTATTTTCACGCCCAAGAAAACGCGAGGCGAAACAGTCAGCGGCTACTTCACGCTGCGCTTTGGTGATGAAGCTTCGCTGTTCAATCAAGCCACCACTTCCAACCTCACAGCGAATTTATTACTGCGGGGAGCCGCCAATTTACAACGCTCCGATATCTCTGCCAAGCTGGACGAATTGAAAACACAAGTTGTAGTCATGGGTGGCGGTCAAACTGTCACAGTGCGCTTTGATTCTCTGCGCAAGAATTTGCCAGAAGTCCTGAACCTCATCCGTGACATCTTGCGCAAGCCCACCTTCACGCCCAAAGAGTTTGATCTCCTGGTACAAGAGAGCACGGCAGGACTTGAAAGCCGACGCAGTGAACCCAACGCCATGGGCTCTCAAGCCATGTTGTTGGCGCTGGATGTCTACAAAAAAGGGGATGTTCGTGCGGCCCGCACGCTGGACGAATCCATTGCCGCACTGAAAGACGCCAAGCTGCAACAAGTTCAGCAATTTCACAGCGCTTTCTACGGCATCAATCACAGTGAATTTGCCTTGGTAGGTGATTTCGACAGTGCCACTGTCAAAGCGCAAATAGAGAATCTCTTTGGGGATTGGAAAAGCAATCAAAATTATGTCCGCCTGAAAGCCGAGCCCAAGCCTGCCAAGCCTGAAGTCATTCAGCTGGAAGCCCCCGACAAAGCCAATGCCTTTTTCGTGGCAGCTTTGCCTTTGGCCTTGCAAGACACGCAAGCTGATTTTGTCCCCCTGCAATTGGCCAACCGCGTCTTGGGTGGCGGATTTAAATCACGCCTGTTAGATCGCTTGCGCCAAAAGGATGGGCTGAGCTACGGCGCACTCAGCCAGTTGAGTGCCAGCTCGTTTGAGCCCTCTGGCATGTGGGTGATGTACGCCATCTACGCACCGCAAAATTTAAGCAAGCTCAAAACTGCAGTGCAAGAAGAATTGGCACGCTTTGTCAAAGACGGGGTCACCGCTGAAGAGTTGGTCGACGCCAAAAAAGGCTTGCAAGAGGAGCGCAAAATCGACCGCGCGCAAGATAGCGAATTGGCGGCAGGCCATGTGGCACGAGCTGCAGCCAATCGGACACTGGCGTTCGTGGAAAAAATTGATGCACAGATTGAAGCGGCCACTCTGGAGGAGGTGAATGCCGCCATTCGCAAGTCATTCGACCCTGCGAAATTTTTGAATGTGTATGCAGGAGACTTTGTGGCAGCCTCCAAAAAGTAGGATCAATGCAGCGGGGCAGCTGGCAACTTAATACTTCACTTTGACTTTGTCCATCTGCTCTTTGGTAATGCCCGCAACGTCGCCGCGGGCACCCCATCGATTCAAGTTCCAGCCGCCCTCACCCACCCAGGCTTTGAGCATGGTGAGGTTCGCTTGGCGCTCCGAATCTGTATCCCCCAAGTACTTGTACATGTTGCCGGGCTTTTTATCACCCGTATTGGAGCCGTCGTCCATGCGGCGCATGAAAGCGCCCGAGTCGGGGTATACAACTATTTGCAACAAGTTTTCGTAGGTGTCAGTGCGTGGCCCCAGCTTTTCTTTTTTGTATTTCTCTTCGGCTAATTTGAATTCAGCCAGCGTTGGCGCCAAAGCGCCATGGCAGTCGGCACATTGGGCTTTGATGAGTGGCTGCACATTGACGCGGTAAGTTTGAGCCATGGCACCGGCGCTTGCCAACGACAAAGCCAACGCAAAAGACGTGTAAGCCAAGTTATGCATGCAGTTTTTTTTCATCATTTCTCCTTCAGGTCCGATCAACTCCATACTACGCTTTGCTTGATTTTCATGGTGTCCAATGACTTGATGTGCCTCAACAAAGGTTGGAACATTCACGACATTGAAGGCCAGACCAAGTCGACCCGCAGACCACCCAAAGCTTGACTGCTGCTCAATTTGATTTTGACTCGGTTCAGCTTGGCAATTCTGCGCACAATGGACCAGCCAAGACCACAACCTGAGGCATCGTTGCCAAGCACTCTGAAGAATCGATCGCCCAACCTGGCTTGATCCGCTGCAGACATGCCAGGGCCGCTGTCTTGAACTGTCAACATGGGTTGGGGGCTTGCTTGCCAAGTCACTTGCAAGAAAGCGCCTTCAGGGCTGTAACGGCTTGCGTTGTCAATCAAATTTCTAACCAAGATGCCGAACCATTCAGGTTTGATTTGGAGCATCAAGGCATCTGGTGCATCAAAGGTCAATGTTTGCTTTTTGGCAATCCAAGCATGGCCTGATTCTGCCAACTGCTGGCGTGTCAATGCAATGACATCCACAGGTTCAATTGTTAAAGCATCGTCAATTTGCGCTGCCGCATCCAATCTGGACAATTCCAAGAGCTGTGCAATCAAACGGGTTGCTCGGTCGCAAGCTTCCAGCACCGCGCGCAGGGCTTGCTGTTGGTCCGCGAGGTCTGTCGCGCCCTGCGCAACCTGTGCCTGCATGCGAATGGCTGCCACCGGCGTTCTCAACTCATGTGCAGCATCGGAAGTGAAGTGCCTTTCGCTGGCCATTTGTACCTCTACGCGTTGGAACAATTGATTCAAAGCTTGAACCAAGGGCTGCACTTCTTGAACAGCATGGACCGCTTGCAAAGGCACCAGCGAAGAAGCCTTGCGCAAACCAATTTCTTGACTCAAGCTGCGCAAAGGCGCAAGAGAAACGCGAATCGACCACCAAATGAACAAGGCCAAGAATGGAAAACCAAATAACAGCGGAACAATGGCACTCTCAAGGCCAGCATACAAAATGTCTTGACGGTATTTGCCCAGCTCAGCGACATGAATCCAAACGTCCTTCTCTTGCCCTGGGGTGCTGAAAATTCGCCAATTTTGTCCGCCCACTGACCGATCGGTTAAGCCACTTTGGCCATCGGTTCTGAAGGGCGTTGCGGGGGCTTTTTCAGAGCGAACCACCAACTCTCCTTCATGCCAAATTTGATAAGCCACTCTAGGCTGGTACTTGTGCAAGGTTGGGCTGGTGGTGAAATCGGCATCGTCATCATGGCCGTTCCCCGATTGGAAGACTAAAAATGATGCGGTTTGTGCCAAATGCGCGTCGAGCAATTCATTGAGCTCATGGTCAGTTTCATACCATGTCAAGCCCAGCACCAGCACCCATGCTGCAGCAGTCACGGCCATCAACGAGATGAGCAAGCGCGATTGCAAAGAAGGTCGCTTAAGAGATGTTGCCATGGGTTTATTTGGGCATGACATAACCCACACCTCTGATGGTTTGGATCACTTCATTGCCAAATTTTTTGCGAAGATGGTAGATGTGCACCTCCACGGTGTTGCTGCTGACTTCGGTGCCCCAGCTGTAAAGATGTTTTTCCAATTGATCTCTTGTCAGAACATGCCCCGCATGCATCATGAAGGTCAGAAGCAAGTCAAACTCTCTGACCGACAAATCCACTGGTTTGCCGTGCAGCTCCACCGACCGCGTGCTTGAATTCAAGCGGACGTCTTTGACTGTGATCGAGCTGTGAATTTCACCATGCGAACGTCTGACCAAAGCCCGCAGTCTGGCCGCCAACTCCAGCAGGTCTACCGGCTTGACCAAGTAATCATCGGCACCTGCATCCAGGCCCTCAATGCGCATGGGAATGGCATCTTGCGCCGTCAATATCAAGACGGGGGTTTTGATATTTTTTTGCCTTATTTTTTGCAGGCTGATCAGGCCATTTTGACGCGGCAATCCCATGTCCAAAATGACGACTTCATGCACCTGGGTCAACATTTCTCGCTCTGCCGCAACCCCGTCACGCACCCAGTCCACCTGAAACCCATGCTGCGCCAAGCCAGCCTTGAGTCCAGAACCCAAAGTCTCGTCGTCTTCAGCCAGTAGAACACGCATCTTCAGTCAACCCTTTGGCAAGCTGTTAAGCCAGTTGGAACACCAGAAAAGCCAGTACACCGAGCGCCAACATCCAACCAACCACAAGATGATTGGTTTTGGCCACATCAGGGCCAAGGCCCTCACGCCGCCCTGACCACATGGGGCGCAGTCCTTGAGATTTCTTGCCAACCACCAAGAGGGCAACCACGGCCACATGCACCAGAACCAAGATCAAAAATGAATTTCCAAAAAACTCATGCACTTCGGCCATCCAGTCGCCCGTCATTTCATTGTAGACGGCATAGCCTGTCGCGGCGATGAAGAATGAAACGCCGAAAGTCAGCAAAGCGGCAGCTGACAAAACCACACTGGCCAACTTGCGCAGCGTCTGGCCATTCCATTGCAGCAGTGAGGCCGGGAACGTTTTGAAATCATCTTTAAAGTCTTGGATGCCTTGGAATTTACGCCAGATTGCACTCAAGCGAGATTGCCTTGGCCCGATCAAACCCCAAAGTACGCGAAACACAATCAAGCCTACCAAGGTGTAGCCCAGACTGACATGCACGATTCGAAATCGTTCACTCTCTGATGTGACATAGGCGCCAGCAAATGACAATGCCAAGAAGGTGTGAAACAAACGCATCGGCAACTCCACAATTCTTCTACTGGGCGCAACAACTGCGTCCTGCGATTTGGAAAGCGGGTTGAGTGTGTTCTGTGACATGGTGGAATTTCCAATCTTCAAGAAGGAATGCGTACTCGGTCATCTTCAAAATCACCGATGTCTGCGCCTTGGTGACAGGCTTGACACTGCGCTTTGCCATTAATTGACTTTCGAGTCCAAACATTCTTTTCAATTTTTTGATGTTTTTTCTCAAACCACTGTGTGGTGCTCAACCTGTCTTGGGGGGACGATGCCTCTACCCGTTTGTAGATGCCGCCTTGGGCTTGCAACCAGACACCAATTTGCCGAGTCGTCGCAGCATCCAGTGAAGCATCGGTGCCGTAATGCTTTTCTAAGCCATTCATGATCCGTTGCCAAGCCGCTTTGGGCAACATGGCTGGGGGATAGGCCATGTGGCAAGAAGCACATTCGGTTTTATAGGCTGGCAATACATTGGCAGGCATGAGCGGCTTATCGGCAAGCGCAGGCGACAACAACCAACCGAACATCCATAGACCAACGGCACTGCGGTGAATCAATTTCATTTCAAATCCTTCAGGTAAAAAAGAACATCGGCTTTTTCCAAAGCCGTGCATTCGCGACTCAATACATCTTTGCAATTTCGCCTGAACCATTTTTCAACTTTGGCTGAGTCGGTGAAACGCTCGGCATGGACCAACGGCGCCAGTGGCGCAATGGTTTTGCCTGTGCTGGCATGCTTGCCCGGCGTGACGGGTGGGTTGCCATGACAAGAGGCGCAACTCAACTCATTGGCATGCGTGGATGTGAAAAACTTTTGCCCACGCACGCGATCAGCCTTTTGAGCCACAGCCTGCTGGTACTGAGTCAAGAGTGCATCGGGGCTTGTGTCTGCTGCAAAGCCATGGGTCGTGCTGAGCAGGCCGATCAAACCCGTCCAAACAAAGCGAGTTGCAAACAAGTAGGTAAATGAAGTCATGGCCTGATATTGACCATGCCATCTGAAGCCATTCTGAAGAGATCACCCCCATCTCACTTGAAACGCACCCGCAGGCATTTGCCCTGCCGGGCGCACCACGAAAAAAAGCCGCCCCTCTTTCGAGAGGGCGGCTTTGGCTGCTTCAACCAGGGGCTGATCAGTTCGGCACTTTGCCTTCCACGCCTTTGACGTAGAACTTGATACCGCCCAAGAATTTATCGTCAGCGACAGCATCTTTGGCCAGAATTTCTTTACCGTCTGAACCAACGATAGGACCTTTCCAGATCACGAAGCTGCCGTCTTTCAAGCCAGCTTTGATTTCGTCCACTTTTTTCTTGGCATCTTCTGGCACATCAGCAGCCACCGAGACCATGTCGATCGCGCCCTCTTTCACGCCCCACCAGCTTTGGCCCGTGGCCCACTTGCCTTCCAAGGCCTCGCCCACAGCCTTGATGTAGTAAGGCGTCCAATTGATCACAGCCGAGCCCAAGTGCGCTTTAGGGCCGTAGGCTGTCATGTCAGAGTCCCAACCAAAGGCGCGCTTGCCCATTTTCTCGGCAGTTTGCAAAACAGCAGGTGAGTCTGTGTTTTGCATGAGCACGTCAGCACCACCATTGATCAAAGCCGTTGCAGCTTCTGTTTCTTTCGGCGGGTTGAACCACTCGTTGACCCACACCACTTTGGTTTTGACTTTCGGGTTCACCGATTGCGCGCCCAATGTGAAAGTGTTGATGTTGCGAATCACTTCAGGAATTGGGATCGAGGCCACCACACCCAAGGTGTTGGTTTTGGTCATCTTGCCAGCGATCACACCGGCCATGTACGCGCCCTCATAGGTGCGGCTGTCATAGGTGCGCAGGTTCTCGGCCGTTTTGTAGCCGGTGGCATGTTCAAACTTGATGTCTTTGCTGTCAGCGGCGACTTTGAGCATGGGCTCCATGTAGCCAAAGGTGGTGCCAAAAATCAGTTTATTGCCTTGGGCGGCCATGTCACGGAAAACGCGCTCTGCGTCAGCGCTTTCTGGCACTTTCTCAACAAAGCTGGTGACGATTTTGTCGCCAAATTGCTTTTCAACAGCTTTGCGCGCGTTGTCATGGGCGAAGGTCCAACCACCGTCGCCAACCGGGCCCACATAGGCAAAAGCCACCTTCAAAGGCTCTGCTTTGGCAGCCGCTTTGGGCGCCTCTTCTTTTTTACCGCAAGCCACCAAAGTGGCCGCAGCCACCACGGAGATCGCAGCGATTTTGAGAACCGAACGCTTGGTCAAGTCTGTCATGAAAATTCCTTTGTAGGTGAACAGGGTTGCGCGAAAAAAATCTATTATGAACTGGGATGAAAGGGTTTGCCTAAAGATGCGGGCATGTTGATGCGAATCCAGGCCGGATTTCGCGAGATCAAGGCCAGCACCACGATGGTGGCCACATAGGGCAGCGCTGTCAGCAACTGACTGGAAACCTGCACCCCCAAGCCTTGCAAGTGAAACTGCAGCATGGTGACCCCCCCAAACAGATAAGCACCAAGCAAAATACGGGCCGGCCGCCAAGTGGCAAAGGTGGTCAAAGCCAATGCGATCCAGCCTTTGCCAGCCACCATGCCCTCCACCCACAAGGGGGTGTAAACCACCGAGATGTAGGCCCCCGACAAACCGCACAAAGCGCCCCCCACGAGCACCGCCACGAAACGGATGCGGCGCACCGAATAGCCCAAAGCATGCGCTGATTCAGGGGATTCCCCCACTGAACGCAGCACCAAGCCGGTGCGCGTGCGGTACAAAAACCACATCAAGGCAAGCACAAAGGCCACGACACCATAGACCAAGGGGTGTTGTTTGAACAAGGCGGGGCCAAGCCATGGAATGTCGCTTAAAAAAGGAATTTCAAAGTGCGGACGTGCCGGCAATTTTTCTTGCACATAGGAGATGCCCGCAAAGGCCGAAAAGCCCACACCAAACAAACTGATGGCCAAGCCTGTGGCGTATTGGTTGGTGCCCAAGCCGATCACCAACAGGCCGAAAATGCCCGCCAGCAGCGCGCCTGCGGCCATGCCGGCAGCAAACCCCAACAAGTCGCTGCCCGTGTGCACCACAGTGGCAAACCCTGCGATGGCGGCGCACAGCATCATGCCTTCGGCGCCTAAATTGACGATGCCCGCTTTCTCGTTGATCAACAAACCTAGCGCGGCCAGCGCCAAAACCGTGCCCGCATTCAGCGTGGCGGCTACCAACAAGGCATAGGGTTCCATCACATTCTCCTGCTTCGCCAACGCAGGCGATAAGCCACCAAAGTGTCACAGGCCAACAAGCTGAACAGCAGCAAGCCTTGAAACACACCCGTGATCGATTTGGGCAAGCCCATGCGCGACTGCGCCAGCTCCCCGCCAATGTAGAACATGCTCATCAAGATGGCCGAGAACACCATGCCCACGGGGTGCAAGCGCCCCACATAGGCCACGATGATGGCGGCAAAACCATAACCAGCAGGCACATAGGGCGTGAGCTGCCCCAAGGGCCCGGCCACTTCCAAAGCGCCCGCCAAACCTGCTGCGCCGCCCGAAGTCAACAGCGCCACCCACAAAGCTTTGCGCGAAGAAAATCCTGCGTAGCGTGCGGCTGCGGGCGCCAAGCCGCCCACTTGCTGCGCAAAACCGGCACGCGTTCTGAACAAGAAAACCCAGGCCAAGGCCACACCGGCCAGCGCGATCAACAGGCCCACACTCACGCGCGAGCCACTCATCAAACGCGGGATTTGCGTGGCGGCCTCAAAAGTTTTGGATTGGGGAAAGTTGTAGCCAGCCGGATCTTTCCAAGGGCCGTAAACCAAATAACTCAAGACCATGTCGGCTACATAAACCAACATCAAACTGACCAATATTTCATTCGCATGAAAGCGGTCTTTCAACCACGCCGTGATCGAGGCCCAAGCCATGCCGCCGGCCACGCCGGCCAACACCACAGCCACCACAATCCATCGACCGGTTTCTTTGTCAGCCAACAAGGCCACGCCGCCAGCGGCCACGGCACCGATCACAAATTGGCCTTCAGCGCCGATGTTCCAAACATTGGATCGGTAACAAACAGCCAAGCCCAAAGCAATCACCAACAGAGGCGTGGCTTTGACCATCAACTCACCCAAGGCGTATGCCGATTTAAGCGGTTCCCAAAAAAACATTTGTAAACCGCGCAAGGGGTCTTTGCCCAAGATCACGAACAAGCCAATGCCGATCAACACCGTGAGCAGCAAAGCCAAAACAGGCGAGGCATAACGCCAAAAACCAGAGGCTTGAGGCCTGCGTTCAAGCTGGAGCATGTTGCTCCCATAAGCCACTCATCCACTCGCCAATTTGCGCAACTGTGGCTTGGTTTCTTGAAATGGAAGGCGACAATTTACCATTGGCCATCACATGCAAACGGTCGCAAATTTCAAATAATTCTTCAAGCTCTTCACTGACCACCAAGACAGCGCAACCGGCATCTCGCAAGGCCAAAATTTCACCGCGAATTTGCGCTGCAGCGCCCACATCCACGCCCCACGTGGGCTGCGAGAGCATGAGCACCCGCGGCTTGGCATCGATTTCGCGGCCCACAATGAATCTTTGCAAATTGCCGCCCGACAAGGACTGCGCCGGCGCATGCGGACCTTCGGCTTTGACATTGAATCGCTCGATCACGCCCTGGGCTTGGTTTTTCAAAGCTTGCGTGTCAATCCAACCGCTTGCAGACATTGCCTGACTGCGCGTGAGCAGCATGTTGTGCGCCAAACTCAAGGCCGGCACGGCGCCTCGCCCCAGGCGCTCTTCAGGCACGAAATGCAGCCCTGCTGCACGGCGCTCATGCGGGCCCGTATGACCTACTGGTTGGCCTGCCAGCGCAATGGATTCGTGCGCTGCGCGGCGGTCTTCGCCTGACAGTGCAAACATCAACTCGCGCTGTCCATTGCCAGAAACACCGGCAATGCCAACCACTTCGCCCGCACGCACTTGAAGTTGCACGTCCGACAAATCTACGCCGAACTGATCTTCTCGCACCAATGACAAGCCCTTGACTTCAAGCAGCGCTGCGCCCGGGGCTCGTTCTTGATGCGCCAAAGCAGGAGGCTCAGCACCAATCATCAAGCGACTGAGCGATGCGTTGGACTCTTCACGCGGATCACACACACCCGTGACTTGCCCACTGCGCAAAACGGTGCAGGCCGTGCAAAGCTCTCTGATTTCATGCAGCTTGTGGCTGATGTACAAAATGCTGCAGCCTTGGTCTACCAATTTTTTCAGCACGACAAAAAGTTTGTCCACCGCTTGGGGCGTGAGCACCGAAGTGGGCTCGTCCAAAATCAACAATTGAGGCTCTGTCAGCAAAGCTCGGATGATTTCCACGCGCTGCATTTCACCCACACTCAAGGTGTGCACCGGGCGGGCCGGATCAATGTCCAGGCCATATTCAGAGGCTTTGGCCGTGATGCGCTGGGTCACTTGGGCCAAGTTCAAGGACTTGTCTAAGCCCAGCCACACATTTTCTGCCACGCTCAAGGTATCAAACAAACTGAAATGCTGGAACACCATGCTGATGCCCAAGGCCCGTGCTTGCTGGGGATTTTTGATGTGAACCGTTTGCCCGTTGTAAGCCATTTGCCCTTCATCTGGCTTGACCGACCCATAAATGATTTTCATCAACGTCGACTTGCCAGCACCGTTTTCACCTAGAACGGCATGGGCTTGGCCGGGCATAACGGTCAGGGAAACAGCCCGATTGGCCACCACGCCAGGGTAGCGTTTGGTGATCTGGGTCAGCGACAAGCGCGCAGGCTGTGAAGAATGCATGAGGGTCTCAAAGTTCGACAAATTCTATCGAGCTTTGCGACATGCCTGATTTGGGCCTATACGGGGCCCTTGTTGGGGTTCTGCCCGATGCGATTAAACGCCGGCCAAAGACTGCAAACCGCTGGGGTCGAGCAAGTTGAGCACGCGTCCTCCCCCACTGATCAGATTGCGCTCACGCAAATGGCGCAGCACACGCGAGAAAGTCTCGGGTGCAATGCCCAATTGCGCTGCAATCAAGCGCTTGCGATCGTGCAAGACCACGGCCAAGCTGCCTTTGCTATCGGCGGGCTCAGCGTGGCGAAGCAACCACTCTGCAAACCGGGCGTCGGCATCTTTGGCCAAGCGGCTCACGGCCAACTCTGTTTGTTGGCGCTGCGCGCGGGCCAAATCCAGCATCAAAGTTTGTGACGGCTCGGCCATGGCTTTGACGCTGGCGCGAAACTGCGCCAAGGGCAAATGCTGCAAAGTCACAGGCCCCTCGGCCACAGCGTCTACGGCATGGGGCAGGTCTAACAAAGCCGAAGCGGCTTCAAGCCAAAATGGCCCATTGACCACGGCCAGTTGGTGTGCCATCACACCCTCTTCAATCACGCCCAGCGCCACACGGCCACTGATCAAATGCATGGCCTGTCGTGCGCGCTGGCCACGGCGCAACAACACGGCCCCAGCTTCGGCAGTTTGGGCTTGAACGGGCAGATCAGTGAAAACTCGGTGCAACATGAAGACAACTGTGCCAGAGCTCTAGCCCTTGCAAGTTGACCCACATCAAAACTTTGTCAAAGCACCAACAAGGCCCGAAAATCATTGACGTTGGTGTGCGTGGGGCCCGTCATGATCAAATCTGCCAGGCCCGCAAAATAACCATAAGCGTCATTGCGCTGCATGTGATCTTCTAAATTCAAGCCCGCCTGCCTTGCGCGCTGCAAGGTGTCAGGGCTGACCCGTGCACCTGCATTGTCTTGCACACCGTCGATGCCATCGGTGTCTGCGGCCAAGGCCCAGACCCCGGCTTGACCCTGCAGGGCTTGCGCCAAGCCCATGCAAAATTCGCCTGCGCGCCCACCTCGACCTGGTGCGCTGCTTTGCGCTTTGATGCCCGAGGGTGGGCTTCGCACCGTCACCGTGGTCTCACCACCACTCAAAATCACGCAGGGCTTTTCAAACGGCCCTTTGCCCTTTGCGACGGCCCTGGCCAAGGCACCATGAACCTTGCCCACTTCCGTTGATTCGCCTTCAATTTCATCGCTCAGAATATAGGCTTTCAGGCCCTGCGCTTGCGCCCATGCCGCAGCTGCTTGCAAAGACTGCAAAGGCGTAGCAATCAAATGAGTCGAGGTGCTCTCAAATGCACTGTGCCCCGGTTTGGGGGACTCCCATTGCCCACTTTTCAAGGCCTGCTCCACCGCGGATGGCACAGCAATGGCATAGCGCTGCAAGATTGCCCAAGCGTCCTCACACGTCGTGCTGTCGGGCACCGTGGGGCCACTGGCAATGACCGAGGGGTCGTCGCCTGGCACATCGCTGATCGCCAAGGTCACCACCTTGGCCGGCGCGCAGGCCGCAGCCAAGCGGCCGCCCTTGATGCGGCTGAGGTGCTTGCGCACGCAGTTCATCTCGGTGATGTTGGCGCCGCTCCTGAGCAAGGCTTGGTTGATGGCTTGTTTGTCTGCCAGGCTCAGGCCAAGGGCCGGCAAAGTCAAGAGGGCCGAGCCACCACCCGAGATCAAACACAAAACCAAATCGTCTGCGCTCAAACCTTGGGCCAAAGCCAAAATTTTCTCAGCCGCCGCCAGGCCCGCAGCGTCAGGCACAGGGTGCGCTGCTTCCAGCACTTCAATGCGCGGCATCACGCCATCGGGCCTTGGGGGGGTGTGGCCATAGCGCGTGACCACCAAGCCCGTCAAGGGCGCCTGAGCTGGCCACAAAGCCTCCACGGCATGGGCCATGGCACCACCGGCTTTGCCCGCGCCCAGAACCAGCGTGCGCCCCTTGGGGACAGCGGGCAAAAAAGCGGCTGTGTTTTGCAATGGCAGTGCACGCGCCACAGCCACGTCAAACAGTTGACGTAAAAATTGAGCCGGGTCAGATACAGGATTCATGGTCAAAAATTTTCCTATCGCAGTGCGTCAGAGTTTAGTTCACAGGAACAAGCCCAGCATGCCTGCGGCTGGGCAAGCCCGCCATCTGCACGCTTGAGGCAGAATCACCTGCACATGACCACCCTGCTGATCCACAACGCCCACACCATCGCCACGCTCAACGACGCTGGTGATGAACTCCAAAACGCATCCATTTGGGTCAAAGACAACTTGATCGAGGCCATCGGGCCTGCTGCCGATTTACCGCAAACCGCAGACCGCGTGATTGACGCGCGCCACCATGTGGTGATCCCCGGCATGGTCAACACGCACCACCACATGTCGCAAAGCCTGACGCGGGCTATTCCTGCCGTGCAAAACGCCGAGTTGTTCGGTTGGTTAAGGGGCTTGTATCCGATCTGGGCAGGGCTGCAACCGGAGATGATTTACACCAGCACGCAAACCGCCATGGCCGAGTTGCTGCTCTCAGGCTGCACCAGCAGCAGCGACCATTTGTACATCTACCCCAATGGCGTTCGCTTGGACGACAGCATTGAAGCTGCGCGTGAAATAGGCATGCGATTTGTAGCCTCCCGGGGCAGCATGAGCGTGGGCCAATCCAAAGGCGGCCTGCCCCCCGACCACGTGGTCGAAAACGAAGATGCCATTTTGAAAGACACACAGCGCTTGATCGAGCGCTACCACAGCGCTGAACATGGCGCCATGACGCAAGTGGCGGTGGCGCCCTGCTCGCCCTTTAGCGTGAGCCGTGACCTGATGAAGCTGTCTGCGCAAATGGCACGCCACTATGGCGTGCGTCTGCACACCCACTTGGCAGAAAACGACCATGACATAGCTTATACACAGGAAAAATTCAACTGCACACCGACACAATACGCGCAAGATTTGGGCTGGCTTGGCCATGATGTGTGGCACGCCCACTGCGTGAAATTAGACGACGAAGGCATCAGCCTGTTTGCTGCCACACGCACTGGCGTGGCTCACTGCCCCTGCAGCAACATGCGCTTGGCCAGTGGCATTGCACCCATTCGAAAAATGATCGATGCCGGTGTGCCCCTTGGCTTGGGTGTGGACGGCAGCGCCAGCAACGATGCGGCGCACATGCTCAACGAAGCACGCCAGGCCATGCTCTTGGCACGTTTGCGAAAATCTTTGCAAGCGCCCAGCGTCAACGCGCAAGGGCACACCGAGTTTGGCTGCGACACGGCCCCCACGGAGATGACTGCGCGCGATGCACTGCGCTTGGCCACGCGCGGAGGCGCCGAAGTTTTAGGGCGGCACGACATTGGGCAGTTAAGCCTCGGCTTTTGCGCCGACATCGCCATGTTTGATTTGCGCAACTTGAGTTTTGCCGGCGGCGCTGTGCATGACGCCATCGGCAGTTTGATGTTGTGTGCCAGTGCCCCTGCGGCCTACACGGTTGTCAACGGCCGGGTGGTGGTCAGTCAAGGTCAGTTGACCACGGTGGATGCGGGGCCTTTGATCGAGCGGCACAACCACATGGCAAAGCGCCTGACCTTACTCTAATTTGGCCCCAGCTTGGTACCAGCGTGCAATCAAAGCGCGCTCCTCCTCGGTGATGCCCGTGGCATTGTTCATGGGCATTTGGCGCATCACAGCAACTTGTTGGTACATGTTTTGAGCTTGCACCCGAATGCCCTCAACAGAATCGAGTCGGACATTTTTCATCTGAACCACCTCGCCATGGCACATCAAGCAGCGCTGTGCAACGACAGCTTGGACCTGCGGAAAAGTCACCAGCGTCTGCTCCTTTGAAGCGCTGCTGGACGAGGCCTTCGCAGCGCTTGGATTGGGGGCCATGGCCAATATCACCGCCAAAATCAAAACCACACCCACGGCAGCAAACGGCCAAGGGTTTCGGGCGCGACCCAAGTGGTAGCCGTGGCGCTGCACAAAAAACTGCCGGATCAAAGCACCCGCAAACATCATCACAAACAAAATCAGCCAGCGCTGCGGGTGTGTATACAAGAAACTGTAGTGATTGCTCATCATGGCAAAAATCACGGGCAGGGTGAAGTAGGTGTTGTGCACGCTGCGCTGCTTGCCGCGTTTGCCATGAACGGCCAAGGAGGCGGCATCGTACTTTTCGCCGGAAGTCATGGCAGCCACCACTTTGCGCTGGCCGGGAATGATCCAAACAAACACATTGGCACTCATGGCCGTGGCGATCATCGCGCCCACCAACAAAAATGCCGCACGCCCAGCAAACCAATGGCACGCCAACCATGCCGAAAAGGCCACCACCAGCAACATCAAAGCTGCAACGATCAGTTCGCCATTTTTTCTAAAACCAAACAAACGGCAGACCGTGTCATAAACCACCCAAAATGCCACGAGAAACGCCAAGGCCACGGCAATGGCCGTTGAGGGCGCCCAGTCCATCAAGGATTTGTCGATCAAAAAACTGCTGGCGTTGTACAAATACAAAACCGTGAACAGCGCAAACCCACTGAGCCAGGAGGAATAACTTTCCCAATAAAACCAATGTAGTTTGGTGTGGATTTTTTGCGGTGCCATCATGTATTTTTGGGGGTTGTAAAAACCCCCGCCGTGCACCGCCCACATGGCACCGTCAACACCTTTTTCCAGCAAGTCAGGCGAAGTGGGTTTGAGCAAATTGTTGTCTAAAAAGACAAAGTAAAAGGACGAGCCGATCCATGCAATCACGGTGATCACATGGACCCACCTGAGCAGTAAATTGGCCCAATCGAGCAGATACGCTTCCATCCCACAGCTCCAAATTGTTCACCGAAGTGTATACAAAATTTTGGTCATGCTCCGCGCAGACCCCGCAAGAACTTAAATCACAGGCAACTGCAAGAGCTGTGCCGCCACCGCCACAGCAATCACATGCGGCTCTTTGCCTGCAATGCCAGGCACCCCGATAGGGCAGGTCACATGCTCGCACTCGGCCTGAGAAAACCCGCGCTCACCCAAGCGGCGCTTGAATGTAGCCCACTTGGTGGCACTGCCAATCAGGCCCACAAAAGGCAAATCCCGGGCTTGTCGTTGGCGCCATAAACACGCTGCGACGATGTCCAAATCTTCGGCATGGCTGAAGCTCATGATCAACACGCGGCTGTGAGGCAGCAAATCGGGCACTGCGGCATGCACCGGGTTGGAGTGTTCACAGACCACTTGGGCGGGCACGTCGGAGGGAAAAATTTCATCACGGCTGTCGATCCAGCGAACATCAAATGGCAAAGGCGCCAGCACTGTGACCAAGGCCTGGCCCACATGCCCCCCCCCAAACAAAGCCAGAGGTTGAAACGAAGACAGCTTTTGTGCTTGCAGCACTGCGCGCAGGCGAGGGCTGTCAGTCGCCTGTACAAATTCAAAATTCAACTGCAGAGCGCCACCGCAGCACTGCCCCAAACTCGGGCCCAAGGCAAAGCGCTTTTGAGCGGGCAAGTCTGCACAGGCTTGGCTGTCTTGCAAGCAAACGCGGGCATAGTTCATGGCTTCAAACTCCAGATGCCCTCCGCCTATGCTGCCCATGGCGGTGTCCGCAAAGACGGCCATCACGGTCCCGGCTTCGCGCGGCACAGAGCCTTGCGCCGCCTCCACCGTGATCCACACTGCCGGTGCTTGCGCCAACTTGTCTAAAAATGATTCGGTCCAATGCACTGACTTTGACTTTCAATTAAGGAGAACTCTTCAAACCAGACTTTACAGTGCCAAAATGCTGGCATGAAAGCTTGTCAAGCCACTCCTTTCGCACCGTCCATGGCTGCCATTGTCCGCTGGCATGGCCTGGCGCGCTGTGCAGATGTGCTCGCTCGCAAAATCGGGCACTGGGTTGTGGCCGCAAGCGCCGCCATCGTGGCTGGCTGCAGCACACCGCCGCCGCAGCCCCCTCCTGCAGCGCCCGCGCCGCGCCCACCCACCGTGATCACGCAGCCCGCACCCCCGGTCATTGTGCCCAAACCCACGGAAGTTGCAGCTGCCCCGCGGGCAGTTTCCGCAGCGCGCAGCGCCCACGACTACCGCGCTGACGCTGCCAAACACTTGTACCAGCTCAACCCCCAACGCATTTTCAAAGGCCGCATGCCGCCCATGCTCTACGCCATTGGCGTGCTCGATGTCGAGCTCGACCGGCAAGGCCAAGTGGTCAAAACGCATTGGAGCCGTGCACCCCGCCACGCACCCGAAGTGATGGCAGAGATTGAAAAAACAGTTCGCACAGCAGCGCCCTACCCCGTGCCTACGCATCTAGGCAAAGTGGTCTACACCGACGTTTGGCTGTGGCACAAAAATGGCCAATTTCAGCTGGACACCTTGACCGAAGGTCAAGACTGACAAGCCCAACCGAAGCTCAAGACTGAACCCTCTTGAGCTTCTCGCACGCCAATAAAATTCGCTCCGGCGTGGCCGGTGCATTCATATGCACCACCGCCGCATGATCAGCACTGGCGCCGACCGCATCGCGCAAGGCAAAGTAAGTTGACAAAGCCAGCATCAAGGGCGGCTCTCCCACGGCCTTGCTGTTGAACGGCGTGGCCTTGATGTTGCCGCCATCAAACAAGCTGATTTTCAAGTGCGCCGGAATGTCGCCAGCCACCGGTATTTTGTAAGTGCTCGGGCCGTGCGTGAGAAATTTACCCTTCTTGTCCCAAATGCACTCCTCCATGGTCAACCAGCCCATGCCTTGCACGTAGCCGCCTTCGATCTGACCTTTGTCAATGGCAGGGTTGATGCTCTTGCCAGCATCGTGAACAATGTCCACTGCCTTGAGCCACCATTCGCCTGTGCGTGTGTCGATTTCAACTTCACTGACAGCTGCGCCGTAGCAAAAATAATAAAACGCACGGCCTTGCAAAGTCATGAAGTCATACTCAATTTCTGGGGTCTTGTAAAAACCCGTCACGCTCAAGCCAACACGGTCGAGCCAGGCTTGTTTGATCAAGTTGGTCCACGCTACCGAAGAGCCACCAGCATTTTTGCCATCGAACGCTTTGTTGTCTGCGAACCGAACATCGGCCGCTTCACAGTTCAGCATGCGAGCGGCCACAGGGGCCAAGCGCGCGCGCATTTGATCGCATGCGTGGTTGATCGCTGCACCATTGATGTCAGCCCCGCTGGAGGCGGCTGTGGCCGAGGCATTGGGAACCTTTTGCGTGTCGGTGCCAGTGACTCGCACCCACTTTGTGGCAATGCCCAAACCATCGGCTGCCACTTGCGCCATCTTGGTGTTCAGGCCCTGTCCCATCTCGGTGCCGCCGTGATTGACACTGACCGAGCCGTCCATGTAAATATGGAGCAATGCGCCGCCTTGGTTGAGCATGGTGGCCGTGAAACTGATGCCAAACTTCAATGGCACCAAGGCCAAGCCGCGTTTCTTGTGCTTGTGCGCTGCATTGAAGGCGTTGACGCTTTCACGGCGCGCGCGGTAGCCCGCCTGGGCATCGACTTGGTCGATCACCTGGTCGCCAATCCAGTCTTCAATGGTTTGGCCGTATTGCGTGACCATGCTCGAGGCATCACCCGAAATAGCGGGGTCTTTGTACAAGTTGATGCGGCGCACATCGAGCGCGTCTTTGCCCAAAGTGTTGGCAATTTGCTCGATCACCGTTTCGATGCCAAACATGCCTTGCGGGCCGCCAAAGCCGCGAAACGCGGTGGCGCTTTGCATGTTGGTTTTGCAGCGGTGGCTGATGATGTGCAAATGGGGCAAGTGGTAGCAATTGTCAATGTGCAAGACCGCGCGGTCGTTCACGGGCCCCGAAAAATCGGTGCTGTAACCACAGCGTGAGTACAGTGTGAAGTCGACACCCAAAATACGGCCTTCGTTGTCAAAGCCTGCTTCGTAGTCCAAACGGAAATCGTGACGCTTGCCTGTGATGGTCATGTCGTCGTCACGGTTCACGCGCAACTTCACAGGCTTTTGCAATTTGAACGCAGCCAAAGCAGCGCTTTGACTGAAGATGCTGGCGTTGCCTTCTTTGCCGCCAAAAGCCCCGCCCATGCGCCGGCAAATGACTTCCACATCGTGGGTGGACAAATTCAATGCCGCGGCAGCTTCGCGTTGGTTACCGTCGGGGTGCTGGGTCGAGACGTACAAAGTCAACTGGCCATCTTCTCGCGGCACCGCGTAGGTGATCTGGCCTTCTAAATAAAATTGTTCTTGCTGCCCGCACTCGGTGCTGCCTTTGATTTTGTGTGGTGCAGCCGCAATGGCTTGCGCGGGCGCCCCGCGTGTGATGCCCTTGGACGGCATGACAAAACTTTGTGCCGCCATGGCTTGCTCGATGGTCAATATGGGGGTGAGCTCTTTCACGGCCACGATGGCATGGCTGGCAGCCTCTCGCGCATAAAGCATTTCACGCGCCACCACCACGGCCACTGGCTGGCCAATGAACTGCACCTTGCCATCGGCCAAGAAGGGGTCATCGTGAACAATCGGGCCGCAGTTGTTTTCACCCGGAATGTCTTTGGCGGTGAACACGGCCACCACGCCGTGCGCCTGGAGCAGAGCGGCGCGGTCAATGCCTTCGCCAATCAATTCGCCATGCGCCACAGGCGAGAGCACCAGTGCGGCGTACAAAGTGCCACTGAGCTCGGGCATGTCGTCGGTGTAAATGGCTTGACCTGTGACGTGCAAATGCGCCGATTCGTGGACCAATTCTTGACCTTGTTGCGCTGCTGGCAACAGGGCTTGCAGTGAGCTGGGAGCGTTCATGGTTACGCGGCCTCCACGGTAGGTTCTTCAATGAATTGCATGACCAAATTGCGTGCCACCAAAGAGCGGTAAGCCCAGGTGGCGCGCAGGCCATCACGGGCCACAAAGCTGGCGGTGATGGCGGCGTCCAGGTCGGCTGCTTGCACATCGGCTGGCGCTTTGCCTTCGAGCACAGCCTCCAACTTAGGCGCACGGCAAGGCGATGGGGCCAAGCCGTTGTAGGCCAATTTCACGCCCGTGAGTTTGCCGCCTGTGAGCTTGTATGAGATGGCCGCGCAAGTGGCCGAGATGTCTTGCTCAAATCGTTTGCTGATTTTGTGCGCGCGAAAAATTTGGCCAGCTTGCGGCTTGGGCAAGATCACGGCCTCAATGAATTCGCCCGCTTGCAAAACCGTTTGTTTTTGCCCTGTGTAGAACTTGTCCAAAGCAACAGTGCGGGTTTGATCACCTCGTCGCAAAGTCAAGGTGCTGCCCAAGGCCATCAGGCAAGGCATGGAGTCTCCAATGGGCGAGCCATTGGCGATATTGCCCGCCAAGGTGGCGGTTGAGCGGATGGGCGGTGAGCCAAAGCGGCGCATCACTTCGGCCAAATCGGGGTAGGCCTTGGCCACCAAACTTTCCACTTCGGTCAGTGACACCACCGCACCAATGTGCCAAGCTTGGGGGGTGTCATGGATTTTCTTGAGTTCAGCCACATTGCCCAAATACACAATGTGGTCAGGGCGAGTGAATTTTTTGTTCACTTGCAAGCCTACTTCGGTGCTGCCAGCCAGCAAAGTGGCGCCAGGGTGTTTGACCAAATAATCAGCCACTTCAGCCAAGGTCGCGGGCGATACAAATTCATGGCCTTTGCGCGTGCGCACCACCGGTTGCACAATCAGATCACCCTCCAAGCTCAGTGTGGGCACGCCTGAGCGCTCAATTTTTTTCAGCAAGGGCACATCGGCGCTGTCTTGCAATTTCAAGGCGGCTTTGTTTTGGCAGGCCTGCGCAGCAGCCTCCAAGATGGGCGTGTAACCCGTGCAGCGGCACAAGTTGCCACTCAAAGTGTCGCTGATCACTTGGCGCGAAGGGCTGGTGTTGACTTGCACCAAGTTGACCAAGCTCATGACAATGCCCGGCGTGCAAAAACCGCATTGCGATCCGTGGCACGCCACCATGGCTTCTTGCACCGGGTGCAAAGTGCCGTCGGCGTTTTGCAGGCTCTCCACAGTTTTGACTGACTTGCCGTCCAGCGTCGGCAGCAGTTGTATACAACTGTTGACCGGCAAGTAATCCACACCGGTGCCTGCTGCGTTCAATGAACCCACCATGACCACACAAGCGCCGCAATCGCCCTCAGCGCAGCCCTCCTTGGTGCCCGTGCGGTGCATCTGCTCACGCAGGTAGTCCAAAACAGTGGTGGTGCGGCGAGCGCCTTGGGCTTCGACGATCTGGCCGTCAAGCACAAAGCGCACAGTGTTGGTAACTTGGCTCATGGTCAAAAATGGGTAAGGAGAAAAGGTCTAAGCAATGAAAACAGATTTTATGGATTTCCTCACCCCTTGGGTTGCGAACCAAAAATATAGTTCAGGCCCACCAACGGGTCTCGTGCCGCTCAAGAACCGCGGTAGGTGGAATAACTCCACGGGCTGACCAACAAAGGCACGTGGTAATGCTGATTCACATCGGCCACGCCAAAGTCCACGCTCACTAAATTCAGGAAGGGCGGATCGGGCAAAACCACGCCACGCGCTTTGAAATAAGCCGCCGCATCAAAGACCAGCCGGTACGTGCCAGCGCGCAAACTGGCGGTGTCGTAAAGCGGGCCGCTGGGGTTGCGCCCATCGGCATTGAGCTCAAAACTCTGCGCCAAAGTGGCCACCCCGTCCGCCGTGGTGAACAGGCTGACCTTCATGCCGGCTGCCGGGCAACCGTGCATGGTGTCTAAAACATGTGTGCTCAAACCCATGGTCTTGTCTTTCAAAATGGTCGACTGTAAGTGTATACACTTTTACTTTTTAAAGCTATCATGCGAAGGTATGGACACCTCCTCAACGCACGCCATTGTCACCGCGCTCACACGGGCCATTGTGGAGCACCGCCTGATGCCGGGCACCAAATTGGCCGAACAAAAGCTGGCCACCCATTTTGGTGTCTCTCGCACCCTGGTTCGACAAGCTTTGTTTCAACTTTCCCAAAATGGTTTGATCCGAATGGAGCCTGCGCGCGGCGCCTTTGTAGCCGCCCCTTCGGCCGAAGAGGCCAAACAAGTTTTTGCCGTGCGTCGCATGCTCGAGAGTGAGATGACGCGCGCTTTTGTGCGCTCAGTCACGCCCGCCAAAATTCGCGCTTTAAAGGCCCACACGCGCCACGAACGCGATGCGGTGGCCAAAGAAGATGTGCACGGACGCACAGAGTTGCTGGGCGATTTTCATGTGCGCATGGCCGAGTTGATGGGCAATCAAGTGCTCGCCCAAATTTTGGGTGAATTGATCTCGCGCTGCGCCTTGATCACCTTGATGTACCAGTCACGCAGCGCTGCCCAGCACTCGGCACACGAGCACGACGCCATCGTTCAAGCCTTGGCCGACAAAGACGAAGACTTGGCCGTGCGCCTGATGGACGAGCACTTGGTTTTTGTTGAAAGCAGCTTGCGCTTCGATCGAAAAGTCCCCACCCAAGACATCTCTCTGGCTTTGTCATGACCTCATCGATTTACGACAGCACGGCGCCCTACCCCCGCGATTTGGTGGGCTACGCCAAACACCCCCCGCACGCCCAATGGCCAGGTCAAGCGCGCATTGCAGTGCAATTTGTTTTGAACTACGAAGAGGGCGGTGAAAACTCGGTGTTGCATGGCGATGCGGGCTCCGAGCAATTTTTATCGGAAATGTTCAACCCCGCCGCTTACCCCGATCGGCACATCAGCATGGAGGGAATTTACGAATACGGCTCGCGCGCAGGGGTTTGGCGCTTGCTGCGCGAGTTTGAAAAACGCGCCCTGCCATTGACGGTTTTTGGCGTGGCCACGGCGCTGCAAAGAAACTCCGATGTGCTTGCCGCCTTCCAAGCATTGGGGCACGACATCGCTTGCCACGGCTTGAAGTGGGTTCATTACCAAAACATCGACAAAGCCACCGAGCAAGCGCACATGCAAGAGGCCATGCAGATCATGCAAGCCTTGATGGGTGAGCGCCCCTTGGGGTGGTACACCGGGCGTGACAGCCCGCGCACACGCCAACTGGTGGCTGACTTTGGCGGCTTTGCATACGACAGCGACTACTACGGCGACGACCTGCCCTTTTGGATGGCCGTGCAAAAATCTGATGGCAGCACCGCCCCCCAATTGATCGTGCCCTACACCTTGGACTGCAACGACATGCGCTTTGCTTTGCCCCAAGGTTTCTCGCACGCCGACCCGTTCTTTCACTACTTGAAAGACAGCTTTGATGCCTTGTATGCAGAAGGCGATCCGCAAGGCTTGAACCAACCCAAAATGATGAGCATTGGCATGCATTGCAGACTGCTCGGTCGTCCCGGCCGCATCAGTGCCTTGCAACGCTTTTTAGACCACATTCAAGCGCACGAACATGTCTGGATTTGCCGCCGCCTGGACTTGGCACGGCACTGGACTTTGACCCACCCCTGTACACCATGAATTTGAACCTAGACCAGCTCAATACCGCCTCGCACGCCCTGGCCATGCAAAGCTTAGAGGGCTTGTACGAGCACTCACCTTGGATCGCCGAGCAAGCCCTGAAACATCGCCCCTTTGTATCGTGGACGCATCTGAAACACTGCATGGCGCAGGTTGTGGCGAACGCGAGCCCAGACGCACAACTGGCTTTGATTCGGGCCCACCCGGAGTTGGCCGGCAAGGCCATGCTGCGCCAAGAATTGACCACAGAATCTCACCTTGAGCAAAGCAAAGCAGGCTTGACCGATTGCAGCCCCGAAGAATTTGCTCGCATTCAACAACTCAACGCAGACTACAACGCCAAATTCACTTGGCCTTTTATTTTGGCCGTGCGTGGCCCGCGCGGAACGGGCTTGAGCAAGCAGCAAATCTTGACCACCTTTGAGCGGCGTTTGAACAGTCACCCCGAATTTGAATTGCAAGAATGTTTGCGCCATGTTCACCGCATTGCCGAGCTGCGCTTGAATGACAAAACCGGGTGTCACCCGGAACAAGGCCAACAAGTCTGGGACTGGCAAGAAGACTTGGCCCAATTCAGCGACCCCGAGTTTGCGCAGGCCGGCCAATTGACCGTGACCTACCTGACCGATGCCCACCGCGCTTGCAGCGCCAGCATTGAAAAAACCATGCGCGAAGTTGGCTTTGATGAAGTGCACATTGACGCTGTTGGCAATGTGGTGGGGCGCTATCACCCCAGCCAAAATGCCGATGGAAAACCGCCTGTGTATTTGCTCACCGGAAGCCACTACGACACCGTGCGCAATGGCGGGAAATATGATGGCCGCCTAGGAATTTTTGTGCCCATGGCCTGCGTCCAAAAACTTACCCGTGCGCAAATGCGCTTGCCCTTTGGCATCGAAGTTGTGGCCTTTGCGGAAGAAGAAGGCCAGCGCTACAAAGCCACTTTTTTAGGCTCAGGCGCATTGGTCGGTCAGTTCAATCCGGCTTGGTTAGAGCAGCAAGATGCCCAAGGCATCACCATGCGCCAAGCCATGCTGCATGCGGGCTTGGCCATTCAAGACATTGACAAAATCAAACGCCAAGCCAGTGATTACTTGGGCTTTGTGGAAGTGCACATTGAGCAAGGCCCCGTGCTCAACGAGTTGAACCTGCCATTGGGCGTGGTCAGCTCCATCAACGGCAGTGTGCGCTATTTGTGCGAGATGGTGGGCATGGCCAGTCACGCTGGCACCACGCCCATGGGGCGGCGCCGTGATGCTGCCTGTGCAGTGGCCGAGTTGGCGCTGTTCATGGAACAACGCGCCGCGCAAGACGGCGACTCTGTGGCCACCATCGGCCAATGGAGTGTGCCCAACGGCTCGATCAATGTGGTGCCAGGGCGCTGTGTGTTCTCGATCGATGTGCGCGCACCCCATGATGCGCAGCGTGATGCGCTGGAGCACGACGTGCTAGAAAAACTCGATGAAATTTGCCAACGCCGCGGCCTCGTGTGTCACCGCGAAGCCACCCTTCGAGCCGCCGCAGCGCCCAGCGCCAGCGCATGGCAACAGCGCTGGGAAAATGCCGTGCAAGCCTTGGGTGCACCTTTGTTCGTGATGCCCAGCGGCGCCGGCCACGACGCCATGAAGCTGCACGAAATCATGCCCCAAGCTATGCTCTTTGTGCGCGGTGAAAACAGCGGCATCAGCCACAACCCTCTTGAATCCACGACCTGCGACGACATGCAACTTTGCGTGCAGGCCTTCTCCCACTTGCTTGAACAATTGACGCAAGAAGCTTGATGTATGACCCACACTGAAAAATCCACCCTGTACGCCCAACTTGACGCTTGGATCAATGCCCACTTTGACGAGCAAGTGGGCTTTCTCCAAGAGTTGGTCAAAGTGCCCACTGACACGCCACCCGGCAACAACACGCCGCACGCTTTGCGCACTGCCGCCTTGTTGCACGAGATGGGTTTTGAAGCTGAGCAGCACCCCGTGCCAGAGGCACAAGTCAAAGACTATGGCCTGACCTCCTTGACCAATTTGATTGTTCGCCGGCCCTACGGTGCAGGCGGCAAAACCATCGCCTTGAATGCCCACGGCGATGTGGTGCCGCCTGGCGAAGGCTGGACCTACCCGCCCTACGGCGCAGAGATTCACGATGGCCACATGTATGGCCGCGCCACTGCCGTGAGCAAATGTGATTTTTCCACCTTCACTTTTGCGGTGCGCGCCTTAGAAGCCCTCCAAACCCCGCTCAAAGGGGCTGTTGAGTTGCACTTCACTTACGACGAAGAATTTGGCGGCGAATATGGCCCAGGCTGGTTGCTCGCCAAGGGCTTGACCAAGCCCGATTTGATGATTGCCGCAGGCTTTAGCTACCAAGTGATCACGGCCCACAATGGCTGCCTGCAAATGCAAGTGACAGTGCACGGCAAAATGGCGCACGCTGCGATTCCGCACACGGGTGTTGACGCCATGCAAGCCGCAGTGCAAGTGCTCAATGCGCTTTACGCACAAAACACGCTCTACCAGCAGGTGCATTCCAGAGTTCAAGGGATTGACCACCCCTACTTGAATGTGGGCCTCATTGAGGGCGGCACCAACACCAATGTAGTGCCAGGCAGCGTCATGTTCAAGCTCGATCGGCGCATGATTCCTGAGGAAAACCCGATCGAAGTTGAAGCCAACATTCGCCAAGTGATCCAGCAGGCTACCGACACCTTCAACCAAGGCCGGCCTGCCGATGCGCAAGCTCACATTGAAATCAAGCGCATGCTCATGGCCCACGCCATGAAGCCCCTGCCCGGCAACGTGCCCTTGGTCACAGCACTGCAGCAACACGCAGGCCATGTGTTTGGCCAAGCCATTCCCGCCATGGGCACGCCTTTGTACACCGATGTGCGTTTGTACGGCGAGCACGGCATACCCGGCGTGATCTATGGCGCCGGGCCTCGCACCGTTTTAGAATCTCACGCCAAGCGGGCCGACGAGCGATTGAATTTAGAAGACCTGCGCCGAGCCACGCAGGTTATCGCCCGCAGCTTGCTCGACTTGTTGAGCTGAAGTTTGAAAACCATGCATTTTGGCCGGTCATAATGGCATTGTTATTGCTTTGATCTTCATGAATTCTTTTCACCACCATTCCTACTTTGGAGCCCTCATGACCCTTCGTTTTTTCCTCAAGGCCAGCGTAGCCGTTTTAACCGCCCTGAGCATGGGGCAACTCAGCGCTCAAGTCACGCCCATCAAGTTCCAACTCGACTGGCGCTTTGAAGGCCCTGCGGCCCTGTTCCTCACACCTGTGGCCAAGGGCTACTTCAAAGACGCCAAGCTGGACGTGACTGTGGACGCCGGCAACGGCTCGGGCGGCGCCGTCACGCGCGTGGCCTCTGGCACTTACGACTTGGGCTTTGCCGATTTGGCCGCCTTGATGGAATTCCACGCCAACAACCCTGATGCACCGAACAAGCCTGTGGCCATCATGATGGTCTACAACAACACGCCTGCTTCGGTCATGGCGCTGAAAAAATCGGGCATTAAAACACCTGCCGATTTGGCTGGCAAAAAACTTGGCGCCCCCGTGTTTGACGCAGGCCGCCGCGCGTTCCCCATCTTCCAAAAAGCCAACAACATTGGCAACGTGGCCTGGACCGCGATGGACCCCCCACTGCGTGAAACCATGTTGGTGCGCGGCGATGTGGACGCCATCACCGGCTTCACCTTCACCTCCCTGTTGAACATTGAAGCGCGCGGCGTCAAAGCTGACGAAGTGGTGGTCATGCAATACCCTGACTTTGGCGTGAAGTTGTATGGCAACGTCATCATTGCTTCACCCAAAATCATCAAGGAAAACCCCGCTGCTGTGAAAGCCTTTCTGGCCGCCTTCACCAAAGGCGCCAAAGACGTGATCAACAACCCCGCAGCAGCCATTGCCGATGTCAAAGCCCGCGACGGCATCATCAACACCGAGTTGGAAACTCGCCGCTTGCAGTTGGCCATTGACACCGTGATCAACAGCCCATCGGCCCGAGAAGAAGGCTTTGGCCAAATCAAAGCACCTCGCCTGACTTTGATGGCCTCACAAGTCTCTGATGCATTCAGCACCAAAACACGCGTGAACTCTGAAGCAATCTGGAATGGATCGTTCTTGCCCAGCGCCAAAGAATTGGACATTTTGCCCAGGCCTAAAAAGTAAGGCTGCGCGTGGCTTCCACTGAAAATTTTGTAGATTTCCAAAATGTTTGGCTGGCCTACAACGACGAGTTGCTGGCCCAAAACCACTTTGCTGTCGAAGACATCAACCTGCAAGTTCGCCAGGGTGAATTCATCGCCATCGTGGGGCCCTCGGGCTGCGGCAAGTCCACCTTCATGAAGCTGACCACGGGCCTCAAACGCCCCAGCAAAGGTCAAATTTTGGTGGACGGCCAGCCCGTCACGGGGCCTTTGAAAATCAGTGGCATGGCATTTCAAGCACCGTCTCTGTTGCCTTGGCGAACCACCTTGGACAACGTGCTCTTGCCGCTGGAAATTGTCGAACCATTTCGCTCTCAGTTCAAACAAAAAAAGCAAGAGTACGCCCAGCGCGCGTGCCGTTTGCTCAAAACTGTAGGCTTGGCCGGTTATGAAAACAAATTTCCGTGGCAGCTTTCTGGGGGCATGCAGCAACGCGCCAGCCTGTGCCGCGCCTTGATTCACGAGCCCAAAATGCTCTTGCTGGACGAGCCCTTTGGCGCGCTCGACGCTTTCACACGTGAAGAGTTGTGGTGCATCTTGCGCGACCTGTGGACCGAGCAGCACTTCAATGTGATCTTGGTCACACACGATTTGCGCGAATCGGTGTTCTTGGCCGACACGGTTTATGTCATGAGCAAAAGCCCTGGCCGCTTTGTGCTCAAGCGAGAGATTGATTTGCCCAGGCCGCGTGACCTTGAAATCACCTACACGCCGCAATTCACCGATATCGTGCACGAACTGCGTGGCCACATTGGTGCCATGCGACAAACCGGTGCAATCATCCCCTCATCCGCAGGTGCCCTGTGAACAAAAAAACACTAGAACGTTGGTCACCCTGGATTTTATTGGCCCTGACCCTGCTCATTTGGCAAGCCCTGTGTTCGGGCTTGCAGGTTTCTGAATTTATTTTTCCAAGCCCTTGGCGCATCTTGCAGCAAACCATTGAATACAGCGATGTGATTGCCGCACACGCTTGGCGCACGTATTGGGTCACCATGGTGGGCTTTGGCATTGCCATTGTGGTGGGCGTCATGCTGGGCTTTGTGATCGGCAGTTCGCGCTTGGCATATGCCGCTGTCTATCCCCTCATGACAGCCTTTAATGCGCTGCCCAAAGCGGCCTTTGTGCCTATTTTGGTGGTCTGGTTTGGCATCGGCATTGGCCCGGCCATCTTGACGGCCTTTTTGATCAGCTTTTTCCCCATCATGGTCAACATTGCCACTGGGCTGGCCACCTTGGAGCCCGAGCTGGAAGACGTGCTGCGTGTTTTGGGCGCCAAACGATGGGATGTGCTGATCAAAGTGGGCCTGCCCCGCTCGATGCCCTACTTTTACGGCTCATTGAAAGTGGCCATCACTCTGGCTTTTGTCGGAACTACTGTCTCCGAGATGACAGCCTCCAATGAAGGGATTGGCTACCTGCTGATTTCAGCAGGGTCCGCCATGCAAATGGGCTTGGCCTTTTCGGGCTTGGTCGTGGTGGGCGCCATGGCCATGGCCATGTACGAATTGTTCAGTTACATTGAAAAACACACCACTGCTTGGGCCCATCGCGGGACAAACAACGAATAAAGTGCTAGCCAAACTAGCGCAAAATGCTTGACCTTTTGAGCTAATTGCCTAATATCGGCCTTTGTTTGGAAATGTAGGCCATGCGCACCTGTGCTCAAACCCAGAAAGTTCTTTTATGAGTCAAAACGTCTCAGACACCCACACTTCGCCCGAAGAAGAGGTCCCGGCTAAGCCCAGCAACGGGTTACCAACCGCCACAGACATCATGTTTTTAGTGATGTTGCTGTGCATTTTGTTAGGTGTGGGCTGGGTCGGTCAACTGTCCTACCAAGAGGGCATGAAAAACGAAGTGACCAAGCAAAATGGCGAGGCTTGGAGCAAGTGGTTCAAGGAAAACAGCGCCGCACGTTTCAAAGAAGGCTTCCCGATTGAAGCCTGCATTGGCAGCGCCACGGAGCGCAAGCGCTGGGGCGAGTGCTTTGCAGCGCTGCAAACTGGCGATACACCGATGAAAGATTTGCGCAACCCCTTTACCGGTGAGCTGCCCCAGTTTGTGGCCAAGTGCGACACCAAAGACCACAGCTCCATTGGCGGGATATTTTTAGAAAAACTATCTCCCACACCTGCAGGCTCGGCTATTCCCATGGTGGCCACACAATTGGTGGACAACGACCCCATAGACTCGCTCGTGTCCATGCGCATCACTGTTTGTGACCGGGGTGGCTATGCCATCAAGATTGAAGAATTCGAATTTTAAGGCGGCATCATGGAAAGCACATCCGAACTCGAAGCCAAGCTGCTGGGCAAATCCAGGCCTGCTGATATTTCTCACACCCTGCCCATGCGAGCTTGGTTGTATGCATGGTTATTGAACCCCAACATCGAAGGCAACCACCAAAAAACGGTGGACCGCTGGATTGGCTTTTTGATTGTTGGCAATTTGTTTGCGCTGGTTTTTGAGCAAGTCCCTGCCATTTTTGAGCCCTATAAACACCTGTTTCACTTTTTTGATTTGATCTCGGTGATCGTGTTTTCTGTTGAATACATACTTCGACTTTATTTGGCCCCTGAAGATGAAGAGTTCAAAAAATCCAGCCTCCCAAGGCTGCGCTATGTCGGCAGCCCCTTCGCCATCATTGACTTTCTGGCCATCATCCCCTTCTTCTTGCAAGCCTTCATTGCCATCGATTTGCGCTTTTTGCGGTCCTTGAGGTTGTTGCGGATACTGAAATTATTCCGCGTCTTGATTCCGGCCTACAAAGAGTTTGTTCTGGCCAACAAGGGCCGCACTTTCCGTCAAAAAATACATGCGCTGGTGTTCCCCAGCGAGTATGGCGGCACACTGCACAATTTATTTGATGGCTTCATTGTGGTGTGGGTGGTGGTCTCTGTGATCGCTGTGGTTTTAGAGTCGGTGCAAAGCATCCACTATTTGCTGAACGTCGAATTTTTAATCTTGGATGCCGTAGCAGTTGGCATTTTCTCGATCGAATATTGTTTGCGGATTTACTGTTGCGTTGAAGAACCTGGCTTTCAAAAGGCCCTGACTGGGCGCTTGAAACAGGCTAAAACCACCTCCTCGATGATCGATTTCTTGGCCATTCTTCCGTTCTTCTTAGAAGTCTTTTTGCATCACTTGTTTGACCTTCGCTTCTTGCGAGTGTTCCGGCTGATGCGATTGCTTAAACTCACGCGCCACACAGGCGCTACCGCATCATTGGCCAAAGTGCTCAAACGCGAATGGCCTGTGATGGCTGCCTCGGGTTTCGTGATGCTGTTGTTGGTGATTTTGACTGCCAGTTTGGGCTATTTGTTTGAACACGAAGCTCAGCCTGAAAAGTTTGAAAACATTCCGCAGTCTATTTACTGGGCTGTGATCACGCTGGCCTCAGTAGGCTATGGCGACATCTCGCCTGTCACGCCCATGGGCCGGATCATGACCATCATTTTGGCTTTGATGGGCATCGGTATTTTTGCCATTCCTGCGGCCTTGTTGTCCTCGGCCTTCAGCGATCAACTGCGCATCGAGCGAGAAACCTTGGTCAACAAGTTGTTTGAAATGCTCTCCGATGGCGTCATCGATGAAGAAGAAGCCGCCTACATTCAAGCGGAGACCAAACGACTGCACTTGAGTGACGAAGAGGTCAGGCGCTTGGTTGAACGCGCCAAACGAGAGCGACAGTTGATGGACGATGTCTCCACCTTGCCGCTGCATAAAATCGCAAGCAACCCCAAACACGCGATTGAGCACTACAAATTTTTAATTGGTCAGATCAGGCAATTGAGTTTGCTGGCCGACCCCGAAAAATTCAACGCCTTGGCCAACCAAGAGGATCAGCTGACAGACACAGATAAAAAAATGTGGCGGCTGATCAACCGACAGGAAGCGCCGCCCGCTGACGCCTGATATTTATGGCGTGGCGCGCAGACCTGAAACTTGATTACACCTGCGAATCAAACCGCAGTGTTGCGCGCTACTTGCACAGTGGGCCTTTGCGCATACTGCAAAGCCTCTACCCCGAAGGCGACGGCATTTGCCACAATGTTTTGGTCCACCCCCCCGGTGGTTTGGTTGGCGGCGACACACTGGACATTCAGGTCAGCGTAGCGCCTGGTGCTCACGGCTTGGTCAGCACACCCGGCGCCACACGTTTTTACAAATCGGGGGGGCACGCGGCTGTCCAGCAAGTTCAAGCGCACGTCGCAGCAGACGCTCGACTTGAATGGCTGCCTCTAGAGGCCATTGCCTACAACGGCTGCGAAGCGACCAACCGCGCTGTGTTTCATTTGGCACCGGGCGCAGAGTTGATGGCTTGGGACGTCACGGCGCTGGGCATGCCCAGCTCTGATTTGGCCTTCGAGCAAGGGCATTTCAAACAGCATTTGGAAATTCCGGGCGCCTGGTTAGAGCGCGCCACTTTGCAAGGCCATGACACACGTTGGCTCAACAGCCCCATCGGTTTGGCAGGGCACAAGTGCATGGCCACTTTGATATTTGCAGCCGGCTCTGATTTGGCCGCTGACCGCACTGAGCCTGCTTTGGCGGTGGCGCGTGCGGTGTTAGAGGCGCATGATTTGAAGCTGCAATCAGGCGCAAGCTTGGCTCACCCGCAAGTTTTGGTGCTGCGCGTGGTGGCCCCTTTGGTCGAGCCTGCGATGGATTTACTGCGCCAAGTCTGGGCTGAGTGGCGCCATTCCCTTTGGGCTTTGCCCGGCACGCCACCCCGAATTTGGAATGTTTGACTGCTTAAATCGCCACCAGCTGGCGGATGCCCTTTGCTTTCATTTCGTGGCCTGGCCCGTGGGCGATCACCTCGCCACGCTCCATCACGCAATAAGCATCGGCCAGCTCTTGCGCAAAATCATAATACTGTTCACACAAAAGAACCGCCATGCGTTGGCCTTGCATGCCTAGGTTGGCCAATCGGCGCAGCACGCGGCCAATGTCTTTGATGATGCTGGGCTGAATGCCTTCCGTGGGCTCATCCAAAATCAACACTTGAGGGCGTGCGGCCAAGGCGCGGGCAATGGCCAGTTGCTGCTGCTGCCCGCCCGATAAATCGCCACCTCTGCGGTGCAGCATTTGCTGGAGCACCGGAAACAACTCGAACAACTCCGGCGGAATGGGCGTACCCCTTTTTTGGGAGGCCAAACCCATTTGCAAATTTTCTTGCACCGTCAAGCGGGCAAATATTTCTCGGCCTTGGGGCACATAACCAATGCCGGCACGCGCACGCTCGTAGGGGGGAGCAGTGCTCAAGTCGTGTGCGTCCAAATGCACGCTGCCACTGCGAATGGGCACCACACCCATGAGTGATTTGAGTAAAGTGGATTTGCCTACGCCATTGCGCCCGAGCAGCACTGTGACCTGGCCTTGCTTGGCCTGTAGACTGACGTTGCGCAAAATGTGCGAGCCGCCATAGAACTGCTGAATATTGTGAACAGTCAAATCCATTTCAGCGCCCTAAATAAACTTCAATCACACGCTCATCGGACTGCACCTGCTCTAGCGTGCCTTGTGCCAAGACTGCGCCATCACACAGCACGGTGACTATGTCTGAGATGGTTTGGATGAACCCCATGTCGTGCTCGACCACCATCAACGAATGCTGCCCCTTGAGGCTCAAAAAAAGTTCGGCAGTGCGCTCGGTTTCAAGATCGGTCATGCCCGCGACGGGCTCGTCCAGCAAGAGCAGTTTGGGGTCTTGCATCAAGAGCATGCCAATTTCAAGCCACTGCTTCTGACCGTGACTGAGCTGGCCTGCTTGCGTGCGCATGCTGTCCGCCAAATGGATGGTGTCAAGGACGTGGGCCAGCCGATCAGACTGGGCTGAATCCAATCGAAAAAACACAGAGGCGCGAACGCTTTTGGGCGTTTTCAGCGCAAGCTCCAAATTCTCAAACACACTCAGGTTTTCAAACACGGTGGGTTTTTGAAACTTGCGGCCAATGCCCAGTTGCGCAATTTCAGGTTCATTGTGGCGAAGCAAATCGATCGTGCTGCCAAAGAAAACACGGCCCGCGTCAGGGCGTGTTTTGCCTGTGATGATGTCCATCAAGGTGGTCTTGCCAGCGCCATTGGGACCAATGATGCAACGCAATTCACCTGGTGCAATGTCCAAGGACAGATTGTTGATGGCCTTGAAGCCATCAAAGCTCACGCTGACATCTTCCAAGTACAAAATACGACCGTGCGCAAGATCAAGTTCGTCTTGCTTGTGGATGCGCCCATAGCTCGCATCACGTCCACCTGAATCGGTTGAAGCTGGTTTTTCATCTAGGCGCTTGGCGACTCGGCGCGCACCCTGGGCCAATAATTCGGGGGTCATTTGCCAACCCCTTGTCTCAGGCGTTGGACCAAGCCGACCACACCTTGGGGCAAATACAGTGTGACGGCAATGAACAAAGCGCCTAAAAAATACAGCCAAATTTCAGGTGCTGTGACCGTGAGCCAACTCTTGGCGCCATTGACCAAGAACGCGCCAATGATGGGGCCAATCAAACTGCCACGCCCACCCACAGCGGCCCACACTGCGATTTCAATGGCGTTGGCAGGGCTCATCTCACCCGGGTTGATGATGCCCACTTGCGGCACATACAATGCGCCAGCCACACCACACATGACCGCCGAGATCACCCAGATGCTCAGCTTGTAGGGCAGCGGTGAGTAGCCCGAGAACATCACCCGCGTTTCAGCGTCGCGTATGGCTTGAAGCACACGGCCATACTTGCTTTTCACCAAAGCAAGTGCCATGGCATAAAAGCCCAATAAGAATAAGCCTGTCAGCACAAATAAAACCATGCGCATGCTCGGCGTTGCCAAAGGCATGTTCAGAATGCGTTTGAAATCGGTAAAGCCGTTGTTGCCGCCAAAACCCGTCTCGTTTCGAAAGAACAACAGCATGGCCGCGAAGGTCATGGCCTGCGTGATGATGGAAAAGTAAACGCCCTTGATGCGGGAGCGAAATGCAAAATAACCAAACACCCCAGAGACCACGGCAGGCACCAACACTACCAAACACAGTGTGGCCACAAAACTGTCTGACAAAGCCCAATGCCACGGCAATTCTTTCCAATCTAAAAACACCATGAAATCTGGCAAGTGGCTTTTGTAATTGCCGTCTTGACCTATCTGGCGCATCAGGTACATGCCCATGGCATAACCACCAATGGCAAAAAACAAGCCATGCCCGAGAGACAAAATTCCGGTGTAACCCCAAATCAAATCCATGGCCAATGCGCAAATGGCGTAGCACATGATCTTGCCCACCAAAGCCACAGCAAAGTCACTCATGTGAAGAACGTGGCCTGCTGGCACCATCAAGTTCAAAACCGGCACCAGCATGCAAACTGCAAGCAAGGCCAAGACGAAAGCAGACCCGCTTGCTCGGGAAAACAAGGGCCCACGCTGGGGCAATGACAATGTTGGTTTGGTTTTCATCTCAAGCCTCTGCACTGCGGCCCTTCATTGCAAAAATGCCTTGAGGCCTTTTTTGAATGAAGATGATGATGAACACCAGCACACATATTTTGGCCAGCACAGCGCCTGTCACGCCTTCTAATAATTTGTTGACCAAGCCCAAACCCAAGGCCGCGTAAACAGTGCCTGCCAATTGCCCCACACCGCCCAAGACCACCACCATGAAGGCGTCAACGATGTAGCTTTGGCCCAAGTCTGGGCCCACATTGCCCACTTGACTCAAGGCACAACCGGCCAAGCCCGCAATGCCTGAGCCAAGCGAAAAAGCATACGTGTCAATGCGCGCAGTGTTGACACCCATGCACGAAGCCATGGGCCTGTTTTGCGTGACACCGCGCACAAACAAACCCAAACGGGTTTTGCCAATCACCAAGGCCATGGCAAGCAACACGAAGGCAGCGAATCCAATGATCACCAAACGGTTGTAGGGCAAAGACAAATTGGCCAGCACTTGAATCCCACCACTCATCCACGAGGGGTTTTCAACGCCCACGTTTTGCGCACCAAACAAACTGCGCACGCTTTGCATCAAAATCAAACTGATGCCCCAGGTGGCCAGCAGTGACTCCAAAGGGCGGCCATACAGGTGGCGCAAAACACTTCTCTCTAACAAGGCCCCGACCAAGGCTGACGCCAAAAATGACAAGGGCACCGCCAGCAGCAAGTAAGCATCGAATGCGCCTGGCAAATATTGCCTGAAGAGCACTTGCACCACATAGGTGGCATAGGCGCCGATCATCATCAACTCGCCGTGCGCCATGTTGATCACGCCCATCAAACCATAGGTAATGGCCAAGCCCAGTGCCACCAGCAACAAAATAGATCCTAAACTCACGCCGGTGAAAAAGGCGCCCAAACGCTCTCCGGTTTTCAAAGCGTCTGCAATGGTTTTCAAAGACTTTTGCAATTGCAACTTGACTTGAGGGTCAGTCTCTTCTGCAAAACGCTGGTTCAGTAGTAGCTGCGTTTCAGGAGTTTGGCTTTGCGCCAATGTCTGTGCGGCATGCAGGCGCACGCTGGCTTGTGCATCGCTCAATTGCGCTGCGGAAATGGCCAGTTGCAGCAAGGCTTTGACGCTGGTGTCTTGCTCTTGCTGCAAAGCTTTTTCCAGCAAAGGAACTTTGGCTGAGTCAGGCTCTTTGAGCAAGGCACGAACAGCTTGAAGGCGCATGGTTGTTTGCGCGCTGAACAACTTCAAAGCTGCCAATGCAGTTTCAATTTCACCTCTGAATCGGTTGTTGCTGACCACATCTTGTGCGTCAGCGGGCAAATCTTGCATGTTGCCTGTCAATGGATCGAGCGCTTTGCCAGCGCCGAAACTCTCGCGCACAATCCAAATTTTATCGCCAGCCACTTTGACGGCATCATCGGCCAAAGCCTGCAAAAAAATCAAGGTCTGCTCATCGCCTTGTGCGACCACACGCCCTAACACTTCGATCCGGGAATCTGTTTCACCATCGACCAAACCTCTCATCTGCGCCGAGGTCATGGCCTTGGCGGGCACGGCCATCAAGCTCAAACCCAAACAAACCACCAGCGCAAATACCACTGGCCAAACTCGCAATCGATTCATGTCTGGCTTCCTTGAGCGGCCTTTCAAAAAGGCTCGTCTGCTTTGAACTATTTAGAAAATGAGGAAGGGCATCGCGCCCTTCCTCGGGTTTGCTCAAAACAAATTACTTCTTAGCGGGTTCGTCAGGCTTGACGTCGTTGCCCGGAATATAGGGGCTCCATGGCTTGGCTTTGACGGGGCCAGGTGTTTTCCAAACCACGTTGAACTGGCCATCGGCTTTGATCTCGCCAATGAACACCGACTTGTGCAAGTGGTGATTTTTCTCATCCATCTTCGATGTGATGCCGCTGGGAGCTTTGAAAGTTTGACCTGACATGGCGGCAATGACTTTGTCCACATCGGTGGACTTCGCTTTTTCAACCGCTTGCTTCCACATGTTGATGCCAATGTAAGTGGCTTCCATGGGGTCATTGGTCAAAGCTTTGTCTTTGTGGCCAGCGATATTTTTAGCCTTGGCATAGGCTGCCCACTTTTTGGTGAACTCGTCGTTGGTGGGGTTCTTGATGCTCATGAAATAATTCCATGCGGCCAAGTGTCCCACCAGAGGCTTGGTGTCGACACCACGCAACTCTTCCTCGCCCACAGAGAAAGCCACTACGGGCACATCTTTGGCTTTCAAGCCTGCGTTGCCCAATTCTTTGTAGAAGGGCACATTGGAGTCACCGTTGATGGTGGAGACCACAGCGGTCTTGCCTCCAGCAGCGAATTTCTTTACATCAGCCACGATGGTTTGGTAGTCGGAGTGGCCAAACGGCGTGTATTTTTCATCAATGTCGGTATCTTTCACGCCTTTGCTTTTGAGGTAAGCGCGCAAAATTTTGTTGGTGGTGCGGGGGTACACGTAATCAGTGCCCAGCAAGACCCAGCGCTTGGCAGCGCCGCCGTCTTTGCTCATCAAATAGTCAACGGCTGGAATAGCTTGTTGATTGGGCGCTGCGCCGGTGTAGAAGACATTTTTCGACAGCTCTTCACCTTCGTATTGCACGGGGTAAAACAGCAAGCCATTCAATTCTTCCACAACAGGCAGCACAGATTTACGGCTGACCGAAGTCCAGCAACCGAAGATGACCGAGACTTTGTCTTGGGTCAGCAGCTGTTTGGTTTTTTCAGCGAACAAGGGCCAGTTCGATGCAGGGTCAACCACCACAGGTTCTAATTTTTTTCCTAAGATGCCGCCCTTGGCGTTGATCTCGTCAATGGCCATCAGCACTGTGTCTTTCAACACAGTTTCAGAAATGGCCATGGTGCCAGACAAGCTGTGCAAGATGCCCACCTTGATGGTGTCAGCTGCAAGTGCTTGGATTGAAAAAGTCAAAGTTCCGGCTGCCAGCGCACTGGCAAGTGCCAATGCTTTGAGATTGCCACGACGGTTCATCATGAGATCACTCCAATCAATTTAAGAAGGTTTGTTAAACAAGCGAAGTTCTGCAACGCTGCTGCTTCTTTCGCAAGCCTTGTGCCAACTCACCTGAATCCTCCGATCACTTGAATTTCGGCTTCATACGGCCTGCCTGTGCACTGATGGACGCACGAGGGATCATCATCGTGAACCATTTTTGTGCATTTTTTTGATGTAGCGCACCAAAATAGAAGCGCATTGATGCAGCACACACGAGCAGGCGGGGCATGCATGTTGCATGAGGTAAGCTAGAAACTTATTTCTTCCAAAGCCACCTTGTTGAGACCGAATCGAGCCCACCATGGAACTGACCCCTCGCGAAAAAGACAAGCTTTTGATCTTCACGGCCGCCCTGCTGGCCGAGCGGCGCAAGGCGCGTGGCCTCAAGCTCAATTACCCTGAAGCCGTGGCCTTCATCAGTGCCGCCGTCATGGAAGGCGCGCGCGATGGCAAAACCGTGGCGCAACTCATGAGTGAGGGGCGCAGTGTGCTCACGCGCAGCGACGTGATGGACGGGATTGCCGAGATGATCCCCGATATCCAAGTTGAAGCCACCTTCCCAGACGGAACCAAACTGGTGACCGTGCATCAACCGATTGTTTGACGGAGCCGAACATGATTCCAGGTGAATTACTCATTGACGACGGGGTGCACACCCTGAACCCCGGCCGCAGAACGACCACCATGATTGTAAAAAATGCTGGCGACCGCCCCATTCAAGTGGGCTCGCACTACCACTTTGCTGAAACCAATAGTGCATTGCTATTTGACCGCACAGCAGCAAACGGAATGCGCTTGAACATTGCAGCTGGCACCGCGGTGCGGTTTGAGCCCGGCCAGCAGCGCACCGTGGAGTTGGTGGACTACAGCGGCCTGCGCCAGGTCTATGGCTTTCGGGCTTTGGTCAACGGCGCATTGCCGCCTGCAGCACCCGCGGCATTGGAAGGAAAAAAATAATGGCAACCATTGGCAAACGTGCTTACGCAGAGATGTTCGGCCCCACTGTGGGCGATCGGGTTCGCTTGGCAGACACCGACCTGGTAATTGAAGTTGAGCAAGACTTCACGCTGCACGCCGGCGGGTATGGTGAAGAGGCCAAGTTTGGCGGCGGCAAAACCATACGCGATGGCATGGCGCAATCCCAAAGAACGCGCGATGGCGCAAGCACAGGCGCCCAAGCCGGCGGCGCTGTGGACACGGTCATGACCAATGCCTTGATCATTGACCACTGGGGCATTGTCAAGGCCGACATTGGCCTTCTAGGTGGCCGCATTGTGGCCATTGGCAAAGCTGGCAACCCCGATACACAAGCTGGCATTGACATCGTGATTGGCCCGGGCACCGAAGTCATCAGCTGCGAGGGCAACATCGTCACAGCAGGCGGGGTTGACACACACATCCACTTCATTGCACCTCAGCAAATTGAAGAGGCCTTGGTCAGCGGCGTGACCACCATGATCGGCGGCGGCACAGGCCCTGCCACAGGCACGTTTGCCACCACCTGCACACCCGGGCCTTGGAACATTGAGCGCATGCTGCAAGCGGCAGACGCCTTCCCCATGAACCTGGGGTTTTTAGGCAAAGGCAATGCGGCCTTGCCCGCTGCTTTGCACGAACAAGTCAACGCAGGCGCGCTGGGTTTGAAATTACACGAAGACTGGGGCACCACCCCCGCAGCCATTGACAACTGTTTGAATGTGGCAGAAGAAACAGATGTGCAAGTGGCCATCCACTCTGATACTTTGAACGAATCAGGTTTTGTTGAAGACACCGTGGCCGCCTTCAAAGGTCGCACCATCCACACGTTTCACACCGAAGGGGCTGGTGGTGGCCATGCACCCGATATTTTGAAAGTGGTGGGCCAAGCCAATGTGCTGCCCTCCTCTACCAACCCCACGCGCCCCTACACCATCAACACCCTGGACGAGCACGTGGACATGCTGATGGTCTGCCACCACTTGGACCCATCTATTCCTGAAGACTTGGCCTTTGCCGAGAGCCGCATTCGCAAAGAAACCATTGCGGCCGAAGACATCTTGCACGACCTGGGCGCCATCAGCATGTTCAGCTCCGACAGCCAAGCCATGGGCCGCGTAGGCGAGGTGATCATTCGGTGTTGGCAAACCGCGCATAAAATGAAAATGCAGCGAGGCAAATTACCGGGCGATACCGATCGCCACGACAATGCGCGCGTCAAGCGCTACATCGCCAAGCTGTGCATCAACCCCGCCATTGCGCATGGCATCAGCCACGAAGTGGGCAGCATTAAAGTGGGCAAATGGGCTGACTTGGTGGTCTGGAAGCCTGCCTTCTTTGGTGTTAAACCCTCATTGATTTTGAAAGGTGGCTTCATTGCCATGGCCGCCATGGGCGACCCCAATGCCTCTATTCCCACGCCGCAACCGGTGCATTACCGGCCCATGTTTGGCAGCTTTGGCGGCGCCTTGGCGCGCAGTTCGTTGACCTTTGTCTCTCAAGCTGGTTTGGCCGCTGGCATTGGCCAGCGCTATGGTCTGCAAAAAACATTGTCAGCCGTCAAAGGCATTCGAGGTCTGGGCAAACGCCATATGATTCACAACGACTACACCCCCCAAATGGAGATCGATGCGCAAACTTATTCAGTGCGCGCCGATGGGCTCTTGCTCACGTGTGAGCCAGCAGTGAGTTTGCCCATGACCCAGCGTTATTTTTTATTCTGATGTTGACTTGCTCCAAGCTCATTGAACAAGGCCACGGCTTGGCCAAAGTGCTTCTTGCGCGCGCGCCAACCCTGTCTTTGGACTGGGACATCCGCCAAAAAAGTCGCTTCCAAGCGCAAGACAGCACGGGCCGCCACTTGGCCATTTTTTTGCAGCGCGGCCAAGTCGTGCGCGGTGGTGATGTGCTCTTGGCCGAAGACGGCAGTTTGGTCTGCGTGCTCGCAGCGCCTCAAACTTTGCTGCGCATTGAAGCTTGCACTGAACATGGCAGCCCATTTGATTTGACGCGCGCGGCGTATCACTTGGGCAACCGGCATGTGCCCATTGAGTTAAAACCTGATCACTTGAAGATCGAGCCCGACTCGGTGTTGGCTGACTTGATGCGTGCCATGCACATGACTGTGCGCACAGTTGAAGAAGCTTTTGAGCCTGAAGGCGGGGCTTATGCAACGCGTCACGACAGTCATGGGCATGGGCATGACCATGGTCACGAAAGCGGACATGCCCACTGAATTATTGCAACTGATTTGGCTGGCCTCACCGGCATTGCCAGTGGGTGGTTTTTCTTATTCGGAAGGCTTAGAAGCGGCCATCGACCACGGTTGGGTGCATGACGAAGCCTCTTGCGCTGAGTGGATTTCAGATCAACTGCATTTATCGCAGGCGCGAGGTGACATGGCCTTGATGGCGCAAGCCATTCCAGCTTGGCAACACATGCAGCGCGAGCGATTGATGGCGCTGAGCGCTTGGGTGCATGCATCACGTGAAACGCAAGAAATGCGTTTACAAACTGAACAAATGGGACGCTCTCTTTTAGATTGGCTTCGCAACCAAGGCAAAGCCAGTGCGCCTGCTTTGGACTTGTGCAATCAACTCCAACCCACCTACCCATTGAGCATGTCTTTGGCCTTGTCCCTGGCCCATGCCCCATTGCATCAAGCCCTGCAAGCCTATGCCTTTGGTTGGTCAGAAAACATGGTTCAAGCCGCTCTCAAATCTGTGCCCCTAGGGCAAAGTTCAGGCCAGCGCATCTTGGGCCGATTGGCCCAAGAAATTCCAGATGCAGTGGCGCACGCCATGTCATTGAATGACGAAGACCGACAAGCCTTTTGCCCGATGCTGGCCGTGATGTCAGCCCGCCACGAAACCCAATACTCCAGACTGTTCCGATCATGAGCGCACTGCACCACATTCCAAATCGAACTCAAAAATTTCCTCCACTGCGCGTTGGCATCGGCGGGCCCGTAGGCTCTGGCAAAACCACCTTGCTTGAAATGCTGTGTAAAAGCATGCGACAAAACTGGGACCTGGTGGCCATCACCAACGACATCTACACCAAGGAAGACCAACGTCTGCTCACAGTCAGCGGGGCGCTGGAGGCTGAGCGTATCATGGGCGTGGAAACTGGTGGTTGCCCACACACAGCCATTCGCGAAGACGCTTCTATCAATTTAGAAGCAATTGACCGCATGTTGGAGAAATTCCCAAATGCCGATGTGGTCTTCATAGAAAGCGGCGGCGACAACTTGGCCGCCACCTTCAGCCCCGAGCTGTCTGACCTGACCATTTATGTGATTGATGTGGCCGCCGGTGAAAAAATACCCCGCAAAGGCGGCCCCGGCATCACCAAAAGCGACCTCTTCGTCATCAACAAAACCGACCTTGCCCCTTATGTTGGCGCTGACCTTGCCGTGATGCAAGCCGACACCATCCGCATGCGAAGCAGCCCCAAAGGCCTCAAACCCTTCGTCATGACCAACCTGAAAACCCAAGCCGGCCTAGAACAAGTCATCGACTTCATTGAAATCCAATTGAAATTGTGAAATCAGAAATTGGGGTCACAGAAATTGGGGTCAGAGCACAATTAAATTCAAGGGCCTAACTCAGTTAGAATGAGGCCCGCAGGAAGCGTGGCAGAGTGGTCGATTGCACCGGTCTTGAAAACCGGCGACTCGCAAGGGTCCGTGAGTTCGAATCTCACCGCTTCCGCCAAGACACCAATGAATAAGCCCCTTACGGGGCTTTTTTCGTTTCTGTATACCACTGCGTATGCCATTTACTTTTGACGTTGTGGACCGATACAGCAACCTACAGTCCAGTCAAACATCCCCATCACTAATGGCTGAGTTGCTACCCCCCAGAGGACCCCCAAGGGGGTGTGGGGGCGGGGCCATCAGTTGGAGTTGCTCTTACCGCAGGACCAATTTTAGAGGACATACACACCTTAGGTATCAAGTCATAGCTTATTTTGATAAGCGTGAAGTTGGAAGCATATTGGGCTTAACAGAAGCAGTACTCAGAGAACTGTAAAAACGATCAGTTCGTATGGCTCACCCCTTGAGCTTTCCATTTCGCATAGTGACTCTTCCAAAGTGCAAATTAATGCGACATGACAAACCACACCACCCGCGAATCCTGGCTGCTTGCAGCTGTTGAACTCCTGCGCCCCATCTTTCAAGCAAAACAACACATCATCCCCAACAACTGCCAAGTGTCTTGCGGCTTTGCCAGCACTGGCAGCAAACACCACATTGGGCAATGCTGGTCACGCAAAAGCAGCGTGCACGGCAGCAACCAAATCTTCGTGTCACCTGCCCTGCTAGACCCTGTTCTGGTTTTAGACACCTTGGTGCATGAACTGGTCCACGCTGTAGACGACTGCGAACACAAACACGGAAAGGAGTTCAAAAAGATTGCCCTGAGTTTGGGCATGATTGGCCCGATGAGAAGCGCTGGTGCAGGGCCTGCATTAAAAGCAAAGTTAGCAGAGCTGTCTGCTCAACTTGGCCCTTACCCCCATGGCGGCTTACACATCTCCACCCGCCTATCCAAACGCTCACCACGCCCGCGCGCCAAATGCAAATCTTGCGGCTTCGAAGTCCCCATGTACAAAAAGTTCCTAGCCTTCGGCCCACCCTTGTGTCCCAAACACAAAACCGAAATGGAACCCCTCGGCGAGTGGGAATAATTTATTTTGCTCTGATCCCAATTGAATTAAGCAGCGAGCTTCGCAGATACCAGTCGGTTCATGCTGACACCCTGCTCTGCTGCCTGTATGGCCAGCAATCGGTGCACATCTGCCGGCACACGAACCACAAACTTGCCACTGAATACTTTCTCTGACAGCGCCTCGGGCACTGTTTCATTGGCTTGCAACATTTCAACAACCACATCGTCAACCACTTTTCTGATACCTTTGAGCGCTTTTTCTGGCGAAGTTGCTATCCAAGACAAAGAGGGAAATTCAGCGCATAAGCCTATGTGCGCCTTATTGACTGCAGACCAAGTGACGCGGTAGGTATATCGATCAGTGTTCATTTTGTTTTAACAATTTATCAATGGCGCTTAAGGCTTGTCGAACTTGGTATGGCTTGGCTTTGCCTTGAAAATTTTGAATATTGATTCTGGGATCGCCCATCCAAGGCATTTTGAAAACGACATGACTTCCTGAAGCAAGTCGAGGCTTTCCAAAATAGTAAATACAAACCTTTTGCAAATCCGTGAATTTCACATTGGCTGGCTCGTCGCTCATTTGAGCTAACAACTTCAAAATACTACTCATTGAATAGTATCACTTTTGATATCAAATCCAAATACATTTCAAGCGACTCCATGAACATTGAGTCACTTACTTTGGGTCAAAAAAGTTTGCAAGTGTCTGCCATTCACTTGCCGAAGAATCACCTGTACAAACGATCAGTCTGACTGGCTCAAGGGCTGAGCCTGGGGTGGCTCACAGTAAGGGCTTCTGCACTGAAACCCACCCAATCAATGATCTTGCCATTCCTACTTTCCGCCTCGCTCTGGGTACCCCTAGGTACCGTTTACACACACCTGACCGACCCAGAGATTGCGTTTACACAGTTGGGCACCGTGTTTAAACAGCAGAGCAGCATGTTTAAACACCCAGCAACGTTTAAACCCAGCGAATTCCAAGCTTTAAACATCAAATTGGACTACGGAACTTCACCAGAACCCCAAAGAATCAGCCGCAGAGAAAAAATTGCTCTTAAACTGACACAAATTACAAAAACAACAACCAATTAAGCAGAGACACCACCATGGCAGAAATTGACCGCTACTACGCGTACCAGTCCTTGTTCACTGGCCGCACGGCCGTGCCCAAATCCGAGATTCTGAAGAAACTCGAAATCTCATCGGCCACGTTTAAACGCGACCTCACCATGTTCCGAGATCGTTTAAACACGCCAATTCTTTACGATCGCGATTTGGGCGGCTACAAACTAGAAAACCCCGAAGGCCTGCAGCAACTGCCAGGCATGTGGTTTAGCCAAGAAGAAGCGCTAGCCCTCATGACCATTCAAACCATGATCGGCCAACTCGAGCCCGGCCTGTTGGGCCCCAAGCTCAAACCCTTGCAAACACGTTTAAACAAAATTCTAGAAACGCAAGGCGCCAACGCCAACGTTTTGGCCGAGCGCATTCGAGTAGTTCACGCGGGCAAACGCCGCATGCCCTTGAAGTCGTTTGAGTTAATTGCCAAAGCT